>ENA-OWMY01000103-OWMY01000103.1-metagenome-genome-assembly--contig:-NODE-103-length-26318-cov-6.339375_pt1 | contig 26318 bp, 22 predicted proteins | sample MGYA00245358_ERZ651122 | MGnify/ENA primary metagenome ERZ651122 (study PRJEB26857, sample SAMEA4031752) | metagenome | biome: human; feature: oral; material: saliva | place: Philippines | collected 2014...
TACCACTATGGGCCTCGATTACCACGGGCAGGCCTTCCTCCTCAATACCATATAAAACAGGCTTTAATACATCCTCACCGATATACGGTGTAGTATAGAGCAAGATGGTTGGCTTACTGATGATGCTTTGATCCATCATAGGCCTCCCTTCCGTGAATAGGAAAGGACAAGTCCTGTTGCAACAGCATTACGTGCCCCTTCAATGCCTCGAATATTGCCTCGCCCCGCAACTAATGCATATTGTGAAAGTGCATCGGTTACGAGTTGAGGAATTTCAAAGTCTAATGCAGAGCCACCTACAATAACAACGAATGGTATATCTCGCACATTATGAGTAGGACTAACAGATGCCAAAGCGCGGAGGGAATTTGTGACAAATACCCGTTTCTTTGCGGTTTGACGAACTCTTTTAATCGTTTCTAGCGGAATATCTCGCTCTACAGGAACAAGTCCATCAGGAGTAACGATAACAACACGGCCAAACAATGTAGCCGACAGCGGTTCATTAAAGAACTGCACCGTTCCATCTTCATGACGAATGTGATATACGCTAAGTACCTGAGCTAATGGATCTCTCTTAATGGCCTCAGCAATATGCATATCCTCTAAACCAAGTTCAGAATTGATGAGCATAGTTACCATATTTCCCGCTCCAGCAAGATGAATGGCTTTAATTTTTCCTTCTTGATTAATGATGGATGCATCAGTTGAGCCTGCCCCTAGATCGAGTATGGCCATTGGTTTCGCCGTCCCTGGCGTTGTCAATGCGCCTAAGATTGCCGATTCAGCCTCTTCACCACCGATTTCAACAGGTATACCTAATTCCTTTTCCACCTGTTTAGCGATGATTTCCATTTGTAGATGATCCGATTTAACCATGGACGCGATGCCTACAGCTTGTTCCATAGAGAATTCGCCTGCAAGACCACCTTTTACATTAATAGGAACCGATACATCTACAGCCAGTAAGTCTTGGATGAATACATCTTGAGGTGATTTATTCGTCAATTGCGCCATAGTGAGGCGAACCTTTTCAAGCATGCCCCCTACGTTCGTTCCAGCTTCACCACTAATATCATCGATAGGATGAACAGATTCGAGAGTTTCCATAATCCGCTCTGCCCCAGCAGATACATCAACGGATACAGTTCGGTCATTCCCCATAACAATGATGGATCCTGCCGGTATTACCCGCTCCTTAACGTCCCCTGCCGGTGTTTTGATGACTACAGCTGAGCGATTTCCGATAAGAGCTCTAGCGATAGGCACAATATTCTTTGTTTCCTCTGGTGAAAGCTCAAATACAGTGGCAATCCCATAAGGATTAGATAATTGTGATACCACTTGTCCTGGTTCTACTACCTCTACGGCAGAGAGCATACCCATTGGGATTTTGTCGATATACGCAACCTCGTCTACGATAGGAATTTTGTTATCTAATCGATTATTAACGAGTACGCCGTCATCGGCTTGAAGGATAGCAGCTCGAATATCATAACCTCGCTTACAGTACGCATTAATTAGCTGTGCTACCAATTCAAAATCGATAATCTTTGGAGCTACCACGATGTATGGCTGACCTTGTGGCTTATCGATTAGTTGCTCAATAGGAACGGTATACCCTACACCAAGGCCTAAACCACCTGGAGTTTTAGGGTTGTGCCCTATCATGGTAGATTCTGTAATTATGGTTTCTGTAATCGTTTCCATGGCTACATCACCGATAACTGGTGTAGCCTCATTAATGCGAACTAAGTCAATATCTCGTAGTGTAAGATTAGCAGACCTGATTAGCGACTTGAGGGCATCCATGAGACCTACGATATTTTCGCGTGTTCCTTTAATGCCTGTAGTACTAGCGATAGCAGAAGACAAGAACTTTACCTCACCATTGCTATGCACTTCGGCCAAGGCCGCTTCTGTTGTCGAGTTTCCTATATCGATGCCAACAATTCGTTTCATAATGACATCTCCTATAGGTTAATTATCACCTTTTAATTTTTTACGACGCTCATAGTTTTCTGCGGCTTCACGTACAAAGTTTGCACAAATAGGAGCACCTAGGCCATCAAGTTCGCTAGCAATATCTAATAGTTCTTGTTTCGAAGAACGATACGGACGAAGTGCATTGTACATTTCAAGTAAACGTTTATCACTTACCTTCGTCATTTCTGCAGCGCGAGAGAAGTTGAGTTCAATTTGATCTCGACCCCCAGCCTTAGCAATTTGACCTTGAGCTTTCAAAATAGATGGAGAAATTTTTAAATCGTCCATTGTAATATGTCCGGCCATTACGTTATCCATCGTAATATGGCTTAAGTCTCGACCTTGACCAAGATCAATCCATTCTGGATGTTTTTTAGCAATCGGATAATCCTCGATGGTAACCACCCTATCTACAACTGTTGTATTATGTGTAGATGATGTATGAGGCGCAGAGTATTGTGTGGTATTTCCCTTTGCCCCTTCTATTTCAGATACGATCTGCCGAATTAAGGCTTCTAATTCGTTAGCCATAGTAAACCTCCTTATACAGTGACACGAACTTCATCAGCTGGCTTACCTTTTACTACATGCTTAGTTTCCTTGATATGAAGCAATGCAGATAATGCTTGGTATTTTGGACGAGCCATTTGATCGTTCAATGTTGGTACTGGTGTTGGGGATTCGCCCTTAGCATATTTAGCAGCATTTTTACCGATGGCACGGTATGTTTCAGCTGTTAATAGAGGTGCTTGAGGGAATAATTCCAAATTTGAAAGTGGTTGTAAATCGCGTTGGTGAATCAAAGTAGTACCTTTAGATTGAATACCGATGCATACACCAGATCCAGAAATAGAATCGCCTTCAACGGCTACGGCCGCTACGTCAGAGGAACGGTATACGCGAATTACACGAGCTTTTAAACCTTCTTCTTCGATACCAGCTACTAATTGGCGAATTACCTCTTGATGCGGTACACCAACGATAGTTTGTCGTTGACTACGGCCAAAGGCAGGGCCAACAGCAATAACCACTTCATCTGCGCTTGTACCAGGTTGTGCAGGACCACCAGTTTGGAGCCAGCTATCGTCACCAGTTGGATCTTCATGTCTAGGAGCCGCACTTGGTGTTGTGCTTTTACCAGCACTAGCCTTGAATTGTGGTGCTTCATGAACACCACCCATTTCTTGTAAAACGTCTAGGATAATAGAACGTAATACATCTCTGTTAATTTCAGCCATCATGACACCTCCTTATATATCCCGTGGATCAATGGCGTTTGGAATATCTTTAATGCGTTCCCAATCTTCACCTTCCACACGATAACCTGTGCCAACACCTTGATAGTCATTTCTATTGTTAATCGCGGAGATAACATTGAAATCACGGTCAAAGATGGCCGATGTTTGTAAGTAATCGCCGGAGATTTTTTGTTTTAATAGATTCAAAATACTTTGTGCTACATCAGGATGACCTTCTTTAGCTAAACCTTTTACAAAGTCAATACCTGTAACACCGCGATTCAACAAATCTTGAGCCGCTTTAATATCTGCAACCTTGTCGCGAGGAGGCATATCTTTAGAGCCATTCGCATAGGTAGCAGCCTCTACCTCTTGATCTGTAATCGGAGGCAAACCTAATGCTTTGAACAAAGCTTGTAGTGCACGAGCCGCTTTATTACGAACCGCTACTACTTCTTCTTCACGAGCAGGAATAAGACCGCCATTTACTTTTAGATCACGTTGGATAACTGTCCAGTCATCATAGTCTTCTGCATCCCAGTTAGAACCAGCAAACATATTGTCATAGTTTGGTGTAGAGCTATAACCAGAGCAAATGAAGTCAGTACCAGGTGCAAATTGCATCAATGTACGAGCGGTTCTACGCAAATCAGAATGACTGAATGTTTGGTCATTACTAGATGCACATTCTAGGTCGAGCATAGCTGCTACAAGGTTTTCTGCTAATACAGCGCGGATACCAGAAGGTACAGCTGCTGGAATACCAATACAGCTTACAGAACCATTTTGGATACCTTGTACGCCAGCGCCTTTTGTGATGTATAGGCAACGGATTTCAAGGTACAACATAGATTTACCTTCTGCTTGGCCCATTTGTACTTCAGAACCTGTACCAGAGGTGAAGCGCATTTTAAGACCACGAGATGCATAAGCAGATGCGAGGAATCCTTTAGACCAAGGTGTATCATCACCATCGGTAAATACGTCTTCTGTACCATATACGGAAATTGTTTCTGCATATGCTGTGAAGCCACGCATGCCAAGTTCTAATTCTGTCGCTTCTTCCAAGGAGCATTGTGTCAATACACCTGGTCGACCACATTGAGAGCCTACGAGTAAGCTAATCGCATTAAGTGGTGCGTAACGAGCAACGGCTACTGTTGTTTCTTCTTCTGCAAACCCACGAAGTGCACCTTCCGCAGCATCGGCTGCGATTTGCACTGGATTATCGTTTACGTTCGTTACATGGGCTTGGTTAGCCATTGTACGACGAGCACGCATTTTTTGCATACATTGCATCATTTCAACAACGTTCATAGAAGAAACAACTTCCAACATTTTCGCTGGAGTAATAGATTTACAAATCTTAACGATTTCTTCACGAGGTACTGATGGTGTAAGCATCATATTAGCAATCTCTTTTGAGTCCATTGCCATCGCTTGTTGAGCACCATCGAGAACGATACCGTAGTTTGCAATAAATGTATCGATAAGATCAAAGTCTTCGCGGCGTTTACCATCGAGTTCAACGATGCGACCACCTTCGATTTTAAGGCTAGGCTTTGGATCTTGAGGAGATTCCATGGCTATAAAACCTTCCTCTACCCATTCCTTTACATAACCATCCTGATTAACAGGACGTTGACTTAAGACTTCGAAACGTTTTGATTTCATAGGGCATACCATCCTTTCAGATTAGATATAGGAAGGGGCTCCGTTCACTGGTTCGTCACCCATAGTACCTAGCAATTTTTTACCTACTTCACGAGCAGAGATAACCGCTTGTCGTACAGCCCCTGAATCACCAGAAATCTGTAAAATAACTTCGTTAGAATTGCTTGTGCCTGCAGAAGGAGATGCATAACCAATTACATCTACATTAGCAGATTTAACAGCTACATCGGCCATGACTACACCAATAGCTGCTGGAGCACCTACAATAAGGCCAAAGGCTTTACCTTCAGGAGCACCAAATGCTGCATTTACTGCATGGCTAGCGCGTGCGGTATATTGTAATTCAAGATGACCAGCATCGTTTGCGTATACATCGCCAAAGGTGCGTTCCACTTCGGCTAATGCCACTTCAATAGCGCGTTTAACATCGGATACATCATCACCACCAAAGATGATAAGAGAACCGTGACCTGCGCCACCTTTAGTATCGCGAGGTAATTCAATGCTAACGATTTCAGTATTTGTCGCTTTTACTGCTTCGTCAGCTGCCATAATATGAGGACCTGCACCAGTACGAGCCCCTAAAATACCGATAGAACGATATTTTTTCTTCAATTGCATTGCATCTAATACTTGTTGATCTACATTAGCAATTACGAGACCTATAGTATCACCAGTTTTACTAGTCCCTACAAATTCAGTTAATCCACATGTTGTCACCATAATACCCTCCATACGTGTAATGAAAGTATCTTTGTACAGGAATATATGTTGCTGTATGTTATGCCATTCTCCTGTTATTGTTTTAAGTCGCCTTATATCGCTTTTTATCGTTTCATTTATTTTTCATATATATACAGCAATATCCCCTGTACACCATATAATTTTATAGAGCATGCCTCGCTATTCAATCACTGTCCATTGGGCTCAATCCTTTCTAAATATATGTAATATAAGGGTTTTTCTACCTTTATTATAAAAATTATGTCATACAACTTTTTTATGTGTATTCGTAAAATGCGATTTTTCTATTACAAAAATGCCACAATCCTGTTATACTTATACATATATAGGAGAATATGTATTAGTAATAACGCAAAGTTATAAGTATATGAATTTCAAGTGGTATATCACTTTTTTCTTATCTTAGGTTTATGAGCAAGCCCACAAAATAGAGAGCAATTAAGGCGATTATAGCGGTGAGCTTACTAGACCTCTTAGACATTTGTGATTGGAGGTTCCACTATGATTTGTACTCGGGAAGATACTAAACTTATCAACGAAATCATGCGAGATTTCACAAACATAACAAAAATTGCGGCTATCTTCGTCAATAATCGCGGAAAAGTGTTATCTCAAGAATATAACTTTTCCCCCTTCTGTAAGGTAGTAAGGCGTAATCCAGCTTATGCCAAGCGATGTAATCAATGTGATTTATATGGCGGACTCGATGCTACAAAAGAACTATCATCGTGTCCTTATCGTTGTCACATGGGACTCATAGATTTCTCTGTTCCCGTTATGAAAGAGGGAGCTATTTTAGGCTTTATCATGGCAGGGCAAACTAAAACAGAGGATACTACAATCAAGCCGATTTTACCTACCCAGACAGATTGGCACGAAGACACTAAGCTTCGTGCACTATATCAGGCATTACCAGTTCTTACAGCAGAACAAATTTACAGTGCTACAAAGGTGTTACGGATTTTGGTAGAGCATTACTTCCCATTCAATGATTTAGTAGCAGAAGAACTACCATATGAGCAATTACCAGACTTTGTCGAGTCTGAGCAACCTATTAATCGTCCTGAAATCAGAAAAGCTATCTTGTACATAGAAAAAAACCTAAGCAAACGAGTGTCGCTTAGACGGATTTCTGAACATATTCATTTAAGTGAGTCTTATTTCTCCAAGATTTTTAAAGATGACACAGGACTTTCAGTAGTGCAATATATAACACTACTCCGTATACAGGAAGCAAAAAAATTGTTGGTCTATTCCCAATTAACAGTCAATCAAATCAGTAAAACTTTGGGATATAACAGAACGAGTTACTTCTGCAAGATTTTTAAAATGGCTACTACGGAAACACCGCATTCGTACAGAAAAAAATATGCTAAACCTATTGATGCATAATCCAAAACCAAGCAATAGCTAGCAAAGCTAAAGGGCTCTATATTGAAAATAGAGCCCTTTAGCAATATATAAATCAATTTCTACACAACAGTGAAAAGAACAAAAAGACGTAACACCAAACGGTGTTACGCCTTTTTTGTATTAGAGAGTTAATCTGAGGAGATGTTTTGTGAAATACACTATGTTATTAACGATTCAATTGATTAGAACGCTGGAATAATTGCACCTTTGTAGTGTTCTTCAATGAATTTCTTAACTTCTGGAGATTGTAATGCTTTAGCTAATTTTTGGATAGCTGGTTTGTTTTCATCACCAGGGTTAACGGAAAGAAGATTTGCATATGGAGAGTCAGCTTTTTCTACGAATAAGCCATCTTTTGTAGGATTAAGGCCGGCTGGCAATGCATAGTTGGCATTGATTACAGCTGCGTCCAAATCTTGGATGGAACGAGGAATTTGAGCTGCTTCTAACTCAGTAATTTGGATGTTTTTAGGGTTGCTAGTCACATCAAATGGTGTGTTAGTCAAACCAGTTGGATCTTTCAAAGTTACAAGACCTGCACTTTGCAACAAGAGAAGTGCACGAGCACTGTTTGTTGGATCAGATGGAATTGCTACTTTTGCGCCATTTGGCAAGTCTTTCAAATCTTTAATTTTTTGAGAGTAGATAGCCAGTGGTTCAATGTGAACTGGTGCGAAGCTTACGAAGTTTGTACCATGATCTTTATTGAAGTTATTTTGGTAAGGTACGTTTGCAAAAAAGTTTGCATCTACTTCTTTACTAGACAATGCCATATTTGGTTGGATGTAATCTGTAAACTCAATAACTTGAAGATCTACACCTTCTTTAGCCAATAAAGGCTTAATTTGATTCAAAATTTCCGCATGAGGTACAGGGTTTGCTGCTACTTTTAATACCTCTGCTTTAGAGCTGCTAGCACCACTAGAGCTTGCATTATTTGTGGAAGACCCACAACCACTAATCAATAAGGACGCACCCAGTACGGCCGTCGCTGCTAATGCTAACCATTTTTTCATGTAATCCTCCTATCTACGATGAAAACCTCCATCTCTGACGAGGACTCATACGTATACAACATTCGTAGACATTGTAATAAATCTATTTTTCTTATCTTGTATCTACATTTAATTATTTAATAATTTCGATGTAGTAAGTATAGCAATTTAATTCCTACTCGTATAATAGATTTTATATATGTAATAATATAACTTTAATCTATAGCAAGATAAAAGTAATTACATTTAGCTATGCCAAGTACATAAAAACGGTACTAAGATGATTCCCCGTACTACTAGGTAATATACCTAATGGGTACAATCAAACTTAGTACCGTTATAAATATCGCTCTATATAATAAAGAATCTAATCAAAATCAAAAGATTCAATTATAAAGTTGACGTTGTTTGCTCCACAGAAATAGTTACAGGCGCTGATAATTTAGCCTCTAACCAAGCTTTTATTCGTTCCAAATCTGCATCAGATATAGTGGATGTAGTATGGATAATCACCATATAGCGACTCGCTTTAGGCTGTTCTAGATTATCTATCAAAGGCATGCCTTCCACTTTGCTTACAAACGGGAATAACGCCTTTGCTTCAGCTTCTGTCGTTTTCATAGTATTTATAGTTTCACTTACTAATTGATAAGTCGGCTGGTATAGATTATTCAAGTTTTTATATGTTTCAAGATTCTCTGAAGATTTATTCAAGTTCGTCTTATCCATAGTAGATTTTTTCTCATCTACGCTATTAACAAATCGTAATGTATAATTCTGCAAGTACTCATCCTTCTGTAACTTGTCATCCAACTGGGCTCGCTCCTCTGAAGTCACAGGAGCTCCTATAACTACTATGTCTACTAGCTTATTCGTTTGATCCAATGAATAATCAATCACTTGTCGACGTCCCTCTTGATTAATATCATTCTTAATAAACTGCTCCATATGATTTGACTCAGAATACTTGATGGTCATATCATAGCCTGCATAAATACTTGGTATAGCCATAATAAGACCAATCACGAGAAATATTAGCTGGTTACGACGATTAACCTCTTCTGCTTGTTTATGGAATGGCAAACTATATACACCTTTTAAAACAATAAAAGCTGCAAAGAAGATGAAAAATGCATTTATAAAAAATAGATAGCCAGCCCCAATGAAATATTGCCAATTTCCATTAGCCAGTCCATATCCTGCCGTACATAGTGGTGGCATAAGTGCAGTTGCAATCGCAACCCCTGGTATAACATTATCTAAGGTCTTACGCGTTTGCCCAATAATCCCAGCTAACCCACCAAATATAGCAATGAATACATCAAAAATATTCGGTTCTGTACGTGCTAATAGTTCAGATGTAGCCGCCTGAACGGGAGAAATATAAAAATATAAAGCAGATGCCAAAACAGCAATCGTAACCTGTAAGGACAATCTTAAAATACCGCTTTTTACAACTGTAAAATTAAGCGTAGCAAAGCCAAAACCAGTTGCTAAAATAGGTCCCATCAACGGTGATATAAGCATAGCACCAATAACAACTGCCGTACTATTCATATTCAACCCAATAGAGGCGATAAATATGGAGAGAATCAGGGTAACCAACGCAGGTCCCTTAATCTTAGCCCCACCTATCAACCTTTTAGCGATAGTTGCATCATCAGCTCGCTCAAAATGTATATCAAAGTATTTATTTATTTTCATTCTTTCTCCTTATAATTTCATCAAATCTGCAAAGGTCCCTACGTTTACAAACATATGCTGTGTCGTTTTCAACATTTGAACCATTAAAATAGCTCCTGTCCCTTCCCCCATCGACATGTGGGCTTGAATAGGAACCATGTCTTGTGTAATATCTACCTCTGCTAAAGCTAGCTCTGTGCCTTTTTCGCGGGAATGATGTGACGGCAATGCATAGTCTGTAATGCGCTCGTTCATATGTACTGCACAAGCTGCCGCTACAGCTGTAATAAAGCCATCAATGACAAAAGGCTTTTTAAACTCAACACAAGCCAGCATAGCCCCAAGAATAGCAGCAATATCAAAGCCCCCTACATGGGCTACAATTTTACGAACTCTTTCAGCTTCACTGTCAGAAACAATACTAGCCTTATGCTTATCTAATACAGCGCGCACAAAATCAATTTTACGCTTCATCAAATCTGGTTTATTAGGCCAAGAACCAGGACCTACCGTTTCAGTGGGATCAGCTCCAGTCAAAGCAGACAACACACAGGCAGAAGTCGTCGTATTACCGAGTCCCATTTCACCAAAGGAAAAAAGATTTATCCCTTGCTTTACATAATGTTCCACTCGTTCATATCCAGCTTGAAAGGCACTATTAAATTCATCCTCAGTCATAGCAGGGTGGTTTAATATATTCTTTGTCCCCTTTGCGACCTTGCGATCCACTCCGATACCATCATCTGAGGCAATTCCTACATCCACAACTTCATAAGGAATGTTGTTAAAGTTACAAAACTGTGTAGCCGACGAACGACCCAAGAGCATATTACGCGACTGCTTTTGCGTTACCTCATAGTTATAACCTACATAGCCTTCCATATTACAACCATTATCAGCAGAAAATATGATATGCTGAGGTCGAATTTCACCACTAATCTCGCCCCAAGCAGTACAAATCTTTCGGAAATAATCCTCCCACAAGCCTAGGCCACCAGGGATTAGGCATTTTGGTTGAAGAAATCTATTTAATTGTTCCTCAATTGGTAATACTGACTTATCTTTCATTCTAATCTCTAGTCTGCACAGAATAGGCCAACTAGCCTTCTAATAATTCGATATTATTCTATATAAAAGTATAACATAAACCTCATATCTAATGATATGAGGTTTGTTAGCTTTTAATATATTAAGGCATCAAAAAAGGTTATCCCATTAGAGGATAACCTTTTATTTGAACTAGATTAGGATATAGATATATCTTTTGTTAATTATCTTAAACCAATGAAATTAAGCACCTTGGAATTGAGGCATATCGTCCCCACTAGAGTCGTCCAATTTGCCTTGAAGATCATGATCAACCATAGCACATACGGATGCGTCAGACCATACGTTTTCAGCAGTTTCAATCATGTCGATAATCGTATAGATTGGTAAGATGATACCGAGCAAGCCGATTGGTGCACCGATGGAGCTCATCAAGGATAATGTTAGGAAGTAACAACCCATTGGAACGCCAGCATTAACAATAGCAGCAAGAACAGCAATAAATAACCAAGCAATCATTGTGCCCATCGTCAATTCAATACCTGCGTTTTGCATTACGAATAAGGATTGTTCCAAATTTTATATACAAACTCTGCCCAACTCTAATGATACATATCTATATCTACAGTAATCATTCGCGTTCGTTCCGGATTAAACATAAAGTAAATCACTCTAGGCTGATCTTGATTAAAGTTATGGTAAACAACATATACTACATATTTCTCAGCTGATACTCGAGTACTATAATAAAAATCTTCATCAGGATCATCACCGACACTCTGGCTGCCATCAATTAACCAGGGAAATAATTTCCAGTTTTGTCGTTGAATAGTGATAATCTCATAATAATTGTCTATGTCACTAACCAATACATTTTTATCTTTTGGATATGTAAACGAATTAAGTACTTCTACTGTAGTATCCTTGTCCCTGCCATTTATAAACGTATACCAAGCATTAGATTTAACAGTTTCCTCATATCGTGAGATTGTTGTTTTATTACCATCTAATACTAAACTTCTTTGACTCCCACCCATTCCAATTACTTCAGCAGAAGAAATCACTTTCAAACTTTCCGGCAAAGACTTAGGTGTTTGTAATGGCGGCGGAATATACCCCGCCTTAGATGAAGGCCATGTGGAGTGCCATCGTTGTGTATCATAATGGGATATCCCTACAGCAGAAAATGCCAAAGTAACAGCTAATGCAGGAAGCATACATAGAAAAAAGATTACATAAAAATATGTTAAAAATCTTTTTCGTATAGTTCTCTCATCATCAATTACTCCACATTTTTCAAATAATAATACAATCGTAGCTACTAACAAAATCAGATAGTATAACCCCGAATATGATATCTCATCCGAGAATAAAAATGTTAGTACCCAAAGAGTTATAAAGAACCATATACTCTTTCTATAAGGAGCGCCAAAAAACAATTTCTTTAGATACATTAAACACTGTCGCATTTATGTTCTCCACAACAATACCTACTCAAATTACTTAGATTGATAAAACACTGCCCGTGTTCCATCATTACTAATCAAAAGTTCCACAAAATGTGGTCTTTTTGTATTCCCATCATCTACAAATACATATAATCTATGATTTCGAGTAGAATTATATGTATCCTTAACTACTGTTTTTGTCTCTTTTCGAGGTGCAAAGCGCAACCACTCTATAAAGTCCCGTTGCGGCAAATTTAAAGGTTCTTCATCTATACTTTCTATAATGTTATAGCTATTTGGGTGAGATATAAAACGCTTTTTCTCCCCAGTATCTAAATCACGCAATATACCATCCGCATCAATTTGCGCTGTATAGGTAGCATTTCGCTTAGCTATCATTTCATACTGTGAGATAACTTTAGGGTCTCCCTCTAATACAGTATATCTCGTAGGATATGCATTTGCCCAAGCTAAGCTATCCCCAGATGCAGATGCTCTGAGAATCCCTTCTGGAAGCTCTTTTGGCCGCTTTAAGCCTTCCGGCAATTCCTTATCATTAGGCCAACCTCGTCTCCAGTCCATAGTCCCAAACGCAAAATCATCAGTTTGATCATGAGTCGTTTGAATATCATATTTAAGCCAATCAGCTACGAGCCAAGATATACTAAGGGTTACGACAATAAACAAAGCACAAGCCAATCGGCTATGTGTTTTTTCAGAAATAGACTGTTTCTTAAAGCGCCTATATTGAAGTAACACACTCAACACTATGGCTATACTAAAAACAATGTAAGTAATTGGGGCTATGTTAAATAGCACTACTACAATTACAAACAACACGCATAGCAGAACTGTTAGTAGGCCATAAAATCCTTGGAACAAAACTCTCTCCTAGTATGACAACACTTAAAATAACTTCAACACTTAAAACATCTTTTTATACAACTCTTCTATGTCTTTGCGGCTGATTTCAGCCACTGTATTAGCAATATTTCCTGTAGCTACAACGTATACATTATCTACAAGCCATGGAATATCTTTTTTCGTAAAGCCTAGTTCTGTAAGGTTTGTAGTAAGGTCTAGGTCATCTACGATTAGGCGTAATGCTTCGCCTAGTTCAGAGCCATCTCCGTGGTTGAATATACGAGCCAAGGCGTCAAATTTATCAGGGTTCGCACTCCATGTATATTCCACTGCCACAGGTTCAATAACGGCAAGGCCCACACCGTGTGTAATATCTTTAAGGCCACTGGCAGGATGTTCCATACCATGGGCTAGTGTTACACCGGCCGTATTGATTACCATACCGCCAATGGTGCTAGCAAGGGTTACAGCTTCCCAAGCCTTTGTAAGTTGTTTTTCGCTCAGCACTTCAGGTTTGCCGTTGGCAACGGCTTTCACATGTTTATATAGCGGCACCAGATATTGTGCTAATAATGTAACTGCATAATAGGATAATGCATCAGTAAAAGGTTGTGCCGTTTTAGATGTGTAAGCCTCAATATTATGGCATAGTGCATCAAAGCCAACAGATGCCAATACATGAAGTGGCATGGTGCCCATCACACCGGGGTCTACGATAGAAACCTTAGGCACGATGGCGTTACAGCGCAAGGATTTCTTATCCCCTGTTTCAGGATTAGTAAGCACGCCAAAGCCATTACCTTCAGAGCCTGTACCACATGTCGTTGGAATGACAACGAGAGGTAATGCATTGTCACTTGTTTTACGGTTGAAGATATAGTCGTTAATATCTCCTTCGTTAACCGCCATGAAGGCTATCCCCTTTGCACAGTCCATAATGGACCCACCGCCAATGGCGATAACTACGTCACAGCTTTCAGTTTTAGCCACGGCTGCACCATCTAAAGCAGTCGTCGTTAATGGATTGGCATCAACTTGATCAAACAACACGAAATCAATATGAGCCGCCTCTAATTTCGCTACCACACGATCATATAAACCAGATTTTTTCGCACTAGTGCGACCTGTTACGATGAGGGCTTTCTTGCCATAGGGCGCAACAAAATCAGCAACACTATCCACTTTATTCCAGCCAAATTGGATGTTTACAGGTAAAAAATAAGAGAATTCCATGTGACAACCTCGTTTCTCTGAAAACTATTTCTTAGTGCTATTGTAATGTATATTTAAGGCCATGTAAAACCTCATAGGACTTTCACCAGAAAACAGGTATACTAATAATGAGAGGGGGTATTTATATTTATAGAGGGAGAGAACATCTATGAAATTTGCCATTAAACATTTATGGTCTTCACTGAGGGACCTAGCAACGCAGTCGCCAATCTTACTGGCATTGATTGCCGTATTTTCATGTACGCCGTTGTATATTGAACAAGACTGGTTTTCCGACATCGACATTAAGCTATACTCACTGTATTTCTTTATCGTTATATTACAAAGCTATATAACAAGGGCACGAAAGTTTTCCATCCTATACACTTTGGTAAGTATCGGAATCAGCGTCGGCCTTTATATGATTCACGAAACCTACAGCTATGTGCGGGGCATTGAGCTAGCTACGGAAAATATATCCTTCCTATGGCTGTATTCTATGATTGCCTTGTATTTCACATCGCCCGGTGAACATTACATCGGTGAAATCATCAACCGCATCAAGCGAATTGGTATCACCCTTGTTACGTCAACGTTATATAACATTGTTATCATTATGAGTTTATGGTTCTTCTTCATCATCATAGACCAACCATTCGACGTTGAAGAAACTATTTTTAAGGTGCTTGCATCCATTAATATATTCATTTGTCTATCTATGGTATGTTCTTACAAAGAAGATCCAGAGGGCCCCGCAGAACCAAGTAAATTCTTTACCGTTGTGTTCGGCATTATCTTGCCAAAGGCGTCCATTATTACAGGTATTCTAGCTAACATCTATTTAGTCTTGATCCTGTTAGGGCTTCGAGAGGATACGCGTTTCTTCTACACCTACTATCCGTATGTAGCCATTTTCTACCTATTCTACTTGGCTAGCTTTAGATCTAGTGAAAGTAGCAGAACTCAGCAAATCTTGTGCTTCTTGTTCATTACGTTAACTACATTGTGCTTAGCCCTAATCGGTAAGCGTGTTATTAATGAACCAATTCTCTGGCTCAATACAATTTACGTGAGTGCATTCAATCTCATCTTCTTAGTACACAATGTATATTCTCTTGTGAAAGGTTTAAAACCTTCTGTACACACAACAGTTATGGCTCTAGCCTTAGGTGCTGTTCTCTTGACACCATTCATAGGCTATACAACGTATCGTGAATTTGTGACCTATACTAAAATTGATGGAGAATGGCATGCAAGCCTACCAATAGCAGCCACCTTTGATCCTAACTTCACAGACTACGGCACACCATATGTACCTGTGGACGATTTAAAACTGCCAGATACCAACCCAGCAAACGGCAGACGCGTCGAGTATATCAATTTTGATGCTTTGTCTGCACCAAAGGTTATCTCTATTGCAGGCTACGATAAATACATTGAAAACATCGAATTAATAGTCTACGAAAGAGACCTTAAGGAATACGAAGTAGAATCTGCCAACTTCGACTCCATCTCATTCAAGTTCCTCAACAAAGGCCTTGATTTAGAGGTATCTCTACCAAATGGAGTAACAGAGGTGCATCATATTTATGATAAGTTCCTTACAGTCGATAAAACAGCTATCGATCCTGTCATTATAGAAGGCACTGGATACAAACTATTGATTACATCGTACTTCATAAACCAATTCGATACACGTAAACTTAAATTTAATGTACTTTATAATTAAGCATATAATACAATATAGTAATAATTACAACATCATATATAATATGACAAAAGCAGTACCCCACAGGGGTACTGCTTTTATTCATCAATCTAACTTGGCTAGAATATATTGGGCAAAGTCTTGGGCCGCTTTAAAATCGTCTTCATTTGGGTGTACTGCAGCTTGTTTGTGACGTGCATCGCGATCAGCAGATTGACCGTGGCTATGCCCTTTGGGGAACATCTTATACATCATTTCGATGACCTTAGGGTCTACCTTACCTTGGCAGATGAAAGTCCCTACAGGCTCTACGCCATCTGGTAAACAGTTTGCTGCATTGATTAAACTTTCCTTTGCATGTGCCATTTGAGGTGGTACGCCTGCTGTTGCAAACAGAGCAATGTGAGAGTTATGTAATGTGCCTAGCACATCACGAGCCTCTTTATTAGCTGTCCCTTTATCCACCCAAAATCCTGCAAATACAAGATCGTAAGATGATAAATCAGACGGCAATTCTTTCATAGATACACACGGTGTACCTGCTGGCAATACGCTAGTAATAGCCTCTGCCACTTGTTTAGTATTTCCCGTAAGGGAAGAATATATAACAATAGACTTCATGTCTTACCTCCTATTTACTATATATCTATTATAGGGCATGTATGACATGCTTTTAATAAAATAAATCACAATAGTATATAGAACGATATAGAACGGAATTTTATATACTGCCACGTACTATTTTACTATTCTCAAAAGAGATATAGCATTCAAAATCATCATATATGCATCCCATATAGTACTTTCTAGCATTTATAACTATATCGATAAAATTAAGCATACTATATTTATAAATTTCTAAATGTCAATATTGAATGTATAGAATTTTTTAGCTATAATCGTAACATAATGTATAAGCTCAATAGGAAAACTACAACATATAGTAGTTTTCTTATTTTTCTGATTAGACTTAACTTAAAGATATTTTATACTTTTCAGTCTAATCTTATATATGCTTAGATTAACAGTTTTATTACTTTTAAGACTCAAGGGGAACAGTAATGGAGATTATGATCAAGAAACGGGATGGCCATTTCGAGCCTTTATCCGTTGAAAAAACGAAACGTATGATTGCCTTCGCATGTTTGGGGTTAGATTCTTGTGATCCACTAGAATTGGAAATGGATGCGAAGTTACAATTCGTTGATGGCATGACTACTAAAGAGATTCAAAAAACTTTAGTACAAACAGCTATCGAAAAGGTTATCTCTAAAAAAGACGATGGCTTCGGCAACCAAGTTAACAAAATGAACCAAGATTGGCAATTCGTAGCGGCTCGTCTATTCTTGTTCGATCTCTATAAAGAAGCTGCTATCACTCGCCGCTATAAAGCGTTCGGCTATGGCAACTTCCCAAATCTTGTACACATGCTTGTAGAAGAGAAAAAATACGCTGACTTCTTCGTTACTGAATATACAGCTGACGAATTGCAAGAGTTAGGCGATTACATCAAGCCTAAACGAGACTACCTCTTCAACTACGAAGGTCTTAAATTATTAGCTGACCGTTACTTGGTAAAAGGCTTTAACAAAGAAATCTACGAATTACCACAAGAACGTTTCATGGCTATCGCTATGCACTTGGCATTAGTAGAAGGAAAAAACAAAGTAGAATACGCTAAAAAATTCTACGACTTGATGAGCCAATTAAAAATGACAACAGCTACACCTACATTGGCAAATGCTGGTACACCATTCCATCAATTGTCCTCTTGCTTTATCTCTGGTGTAGATGACAACTTATGGTCCATTTACGACGTAAACAGCAAATTCTCCCGCGTATCTAAACACGGTGGTGCTCTTGGTATCTACCTTGGTAAAGTTCGCGCATTGAACTCCGACATCCGCGGTTTCAAAAACTCCTCTGGTGGCGTTATTCCTTGGATTCGTTTGTACAACGATACAGCTGTTGCAGTAGACCAATTGGGTAAACGTAAAGGCGGCGCCACAGTAACACTTGATATTTGGCACAAAGACTTCTACGAGTTCGTAGAGCTTCGCACTAACAATGGTGATGACCGTCGTAAAGCACACGATATCTTCCCTGCTATCTCTGTTCCAAACATCTTTATGGAACGTATGTTAGCTCGTGAAAACTTTACTTTATTCGACCCTCATGAAATCTTAGCTGTAAAAGGCTATGCCTTAGAGGACTACTTCGATACAGAAGACGAAAAAGAGTTTACAAAACGCTATATCGAATGTGAACAAGATGCTAACTTACATGGTATCGAAGTGCCTGCACTAGACATGATGAAAAAAATCATGCGCTCTGCTGTTGAAACTGGTACACCATTCATCTTCTTCCGCGATACTGTAAACGCTGCAAACCCTAACAAACATGCAGGTATGATTTACGCATCCAACTTGTGCCACGAAATCGCACAAAACGTTGGCTTCACTAATCTTGCTGAAGAAATTATTAACGAAGATGGTACTATCACTACAAAAACAAATACAGGCGACATGGTTACATGTAACTTGAATTCCATCAGTCTTGGCCGTATTACTGACGAAGAATTAGAAGAAAACATTGCCCTTCAAATTCGCATGTTAGACAATGTTATCTCTATCAATCAAGCGCCAGTACCAGAGTCTCGTATGACGTCTGATAAATACCGTGCTATTGGTCTTGGTACTTCTGGTTATCACCACTACCTTGTAAACCACGATATCCAATGGGAATCTGATGAGCACATTGAAGTAGCGGACAAATTGTTCGAAAATATCGCTTACTATTCCATCAAAGCGTCCATGGAATTGGCGAAAGAAAAAGGTGCATACCCTGCATTCAAAGGTTCCGAATGGGAAACTGGTGCATACTTCACACGTCGTGGCTACACATCTGATCGTTGGAAACAATTGGCTGCAGACGTTGCTAAATACGGTATCCGCAATGGTTACTTGATGGCTGTAGCGCCTACCGGTTCTACTTCCAACATTGCAAATACTACTGCTGGCATCGACCCTATCTTCAAAAAATTCTTCATCGAAGAAAAGAAAGGTTCTTTCACACCAAAAACTGCACCAGATTTGAACAACAAAACATTCTGGCTCTACAAAGAGGCGCATACAATCGACCAACAATGGTCCATCAAAGCTTGTGGCGTACGTCAGCGTCATATTGACCAAGCACAATCTTTCAACTTGTATATCACTCCTCAAATGAAAGCGAAAGAAATCTTAGACCTTTACGTTGAGGCTTACAAACAAGGGGTTAAAACAATCTACTACATCCGTAACCAATCCCTTGAAATGGATGAATGCACAAGCTGCTCCTCCTAATACGAGATGTGTTTATAAATCTGATGACGACCTATAGCAGTATAGGTCGCATCGTTGTATAAAGGAGTCCTACTATGGATAAAAAACTGATTTTCAACGAACATGGTGACCGTGGCACGCAATCTATGATTGGTGGCAATACCACAAACCTTCGCGAATGGAACCGTATCAAGTACGATTGGGCGAACCAAATGTACCGTACGATGCTCAACAACTTCTGGATTCCTGAAGAGATTTCCTTGAACGAAGACGTTAAACAATTCCCATACTTAACAGACTACGAACGCCGTGCATTTGATAAAATCATTGCGTTCTTGAACTTCCTTGATTCTATTCAGTCTGAAAACTTGCCTAACTTAAGCCGCTATATTACAGCGTCTGAAGTAGCATCCCTTTTGAACATTCAAACGTTCCAAGAGGAAATTCACGCTCAAAGTTATTCCTACATTTTGGACACTGTAACGAACCCTATTACACGTGACAAAATCTATGATGAATGGCGTACAGATAAAACATTGCTTGCTCGTAACCGCTTTATCGCTGATGCATACCAACGTTTCAGCGACGATCCTAGCGAAGCAAACCTTATTCATACAATCATTGCTAACTATATCTTAGAAGGTATCTACTTCTACTCTGGTTTTAGCTTCTTCTACACTTTGGCACGCCAAGGTAAAATGACAGCTACATCCACTATTTTCAAATATATCAACCGCGACGAAGTAACTCACCTTGTATTGTTCCAAAACATCATCCGCGAGTTACGCCGTGAACGCCCTGATTTATTCACACCAGAACTAGAGGAAAAAATCACTGACATGATTCGCCAAGGTACAGAGAATGAAATCGCTTGGGGTCAATACATCACTGATGATAAAATCCTCGGTCTTAACAACGTTCTTATCGAACGCTATATCAAATACCTTGCAAATATCCGCTTAGAAGCAATCGGCTTACCTCATCTATATCCTGAAATCAAGGATAATCCAATGGAATGGATCGAAAGCTTCTCCAACTTGAATAGCACAAAAACTGACTTCTTCGAAGCAAAAGTTACAAACTATACAAAAGCAGCAGCATTTGATTTCGATGATTTAGAATAGTAACAAAATAGATAAAAGAAAAAGTGATTCTCACGGTGGGAGAATCACTTTTTTCATTATAAAGGTTATTCAGTTAATAACGGTTAGCCAGCTGTATATGGGCTGAATCGACCAGCAAATAGGTAGGAACCCATTTTACCAAGTTTAGCAGCAAAGATAGAAGCTACGATACCTAAAATAATCATAATCCATGCATTATCTGCATTTACGCCATCAGCAATAGCAATATAGGCTTGTACACAGGACAAGATGAAGTAAATAATTGTTAAGTAAATTTTTGCTTTTGGAATCTTAGACTTTCCTGTTTTGTAACGTAATATACTACCGATATAGCCAGAGATACCACCAATAATAACGAGCAGTGGTAAAATCATTGCTACTAATGTAATGGCAGGGAATAATACATTTGCGATAGATGGAATTACCAATGCAATAACAGGTACTAAGAAAGAAGCTGCTGTTGCTGCGATTGGGAAATGTACCGCAATTGGATGTAAATGAAGATCTAGCAATTTTTCGCGTGTAGGATCAATGCGCCGTGGCTTGTAATCCATCCAAACTGTTGGAGGGAAACCACATGTTGGACAAGGTTGATCCCTGTACTTAGCTTCCTCAATATATCCGCATACACGGCAAATTATCCATTCTGTACCTTGTTCAGGTGTTGGTTTAGCTGCGGTAGAACTTGTTGCTGCCGTAGCTGCTTTTTGTTCTGCTGTCATAATTAAATCTCCTTACTTAAGAAATTCTATATAATTGAATAATAATTATTATTTATCTACATTATAACATAATTCACTAAGTAAAAGTAAAATTTATATACTTATCAAAAAATTAAATATATCATGCTGCTAACGTACCTATAATCAAAGGTAGCAGTATTTGATTTCGATAAATTAGAATAATAAGAAAAAAGATACCCAATCCAGATCTTTGGATTGGGTATCTTTTTATCGTTTATATTTAGAAATAGTCCCCAACGCCACCCTCGTTTTTACAGTTGACACGTGGTAATACATTGTAAATTGTATCAATACATTTGTGCGCAAATAGGCCTACACTGTAGATTCGCATTCGCCCCATGAACGTATTCATAATAAACTTGGTAAAAGCAAAAGTTTTGTGTCCACCCTGTTTCAAACTACCAACTATATTAGCTTTCAATCAATTCGGTGGTCCAGTTAGCAGACTGTAATAGATTATCTAATAAACGAACTTGTTTTGCTATATTGTCAGCTTCTTTTTGGATATCTCTAACATTAACAGTCGGTATTAGTTTAATCTCAGACCCTCTTGCACGGAAATTGATACTACCGGCACTATTCGCCAATGTTCTATACGTACTTAGACGCAACGCAGCACTATCTTTTTCTGCAATAATTTCAGTAATAGAGCGGCCTTCTACAATAGTTTTGCAATTTGTTAAATTAATATCTGCAATTAACTTTTGAAGTCTAGTTACACATTGATCTAATGCTTTCAAAAGCTCTTCAGGGTTCTCATTCGGTACTTCCCCTTCTTGCACTAAACTATTTTGAGTCAAACGAAGCTCTAAATCGCTAATTTTATAATTCAAATCAGCTCGCTCTTGTAATGCTTCTGCTAATTTCATGAATTTTCACCTCACAACCAAAAATATATTAATTTTCTTATTAAACACCATATACAATACATATATCCGCTAATTCTTATTATACAACGCAATTCAATGGCTTATAAAACTTTTTGCATCAAGATATGAGGGCAACCTTCATCAAGATATTCCTCTCCTTCGGCCTTATAGCCAAGAGACTCGTAAAATGGTTTTGCCTGTACTTGCGCTGATAAGGAGCAGGTCTTAAATCCATCGCGGCGAATGCCGTTTTCTGCGGCTATCATAATCTTAGTCCCTAGATGTTGTCCACGATACAACTTACGCACCGCCATGCGACCAATATGGGCATCACCTTCTTCGTTGCTTGGGAAATAGCGACACGTACCTGCTGGCTTGCCATCGATAGATAAAAGGACAAATTTTGCTATATCATCTATTTCATCGAACTCGTCTTCAAAACCCTGTTCTTTCATAAACACATCAATACGTATTTGTTTTATTTCATCAGTAATATGATCTAAAATTTGAATAACCATATCGCCTCCACTGCTACTCATATATCGCTATTTGCGTAAAATTATTTTTGTTATACTGTACCTAAGAGAGTCAATTGACGTGAGTTAGGTTCATCACCGAAAGGTGGTGATACTATGACAAAACATGAAATTACATATGTAGTTATCATAATTTTGTTATCCGTAGTTACTATCATTGCCTTAGTTAAGTAAGGTAATGAAAACGCCTAACGTAATGAGGTGGCTAGACCTCTAACACGTTAGGCGCATCATTTTTACCCAAATTTTAGATGAGCCTAACGCTACCGACACGTTGATTGGCTCTCTTTATAAACTTATTATACTACAATTTAGTCATGAATAGCAAAAATCATTTTTATACAAAAAGCCTTATTATATCTACATTCCAAATAATTTATTAAGCACATTATTTTTAAAACTTCTATGAAATTTAATTTTAAGTATTGCATAATCTTATCATTTGGGTTTATACTATACCCAACATTTTAGAAAGGAGCAACCAAAGATGACTAACCAAATTAGCCTCGCTACAAAACAATACTTTTATTGGTTCTTTATCCAACGTACGGGTAAGGAACTATTTGTGGTGCGCTAATTAAGATTTAGTTATTATTAGTTGCTTAGAATAGTAAGAGGGCTACCCGTATTAGATTACGGGTGGCCCTTTTTTGTATGCTATCCCGTATGGTAAGCCCTACTATTCACTGTAGTTACAAGGAGGAATTATCATGATTATTACATTGAAACAAAACGCCGCACAAACAGAGGTATCTCGTTTACGCAGTGAATTAGAGGCGCAAGGGTTCGTTATTCATCCTGTAGAAGGCACGCGCTACAATATTTTAGGTCTTATCGGCGACACTGCATCCCTCGATGCTCGCCAAATTGAATCTCTTGATTTCGTAGATAAAGTAACTCGTATTCAAGAGCCATACAAAAAAGCAAACCGCAAATTCCATCCAGATGATTCTGTAATCAACGTAGGTGGTGTATTGATTGGTGGTGGTCACTTCGCAGTAATGGCTGGCCCTTGCTCCGTAGAAACACCTGAACAAGTAATTGAAACCGCAAAAGCTTGTAAAGAAGCAGGCGCTACAATCCTTCGCGGCGGTGCTTTCAAACCTCGTACATCCCCATACTCCTTCCAAGGCATGGGTCCAGAAGGTTTGGAATTGTTAGAGCTTGCTAAAAAAGAAACAGGCCTACCGATTGTTTCCGAAGTAATGGATATTTCCCAATTACAATACTTCGATAACGTAGATATGCTTCAAATCGGTGCTCGTAACATGCAAAACTTCACACTTTTAAAAGAAGTAGGTAAATTAAACAAACCAATTCTTTTAAAACGTGGTTTGTCTGCTACATACGAAGAATGGTTGATGGCTGCTGAATACATCATGTCCGAAGGCAATGAACAAGTTGTATTATGTGAACGCGGTATCCGCACATTCGAAACTAAAACTCGCAATACCTTAGATGTAACAGCAATCCCTATGATGCATGAATTATCTCATTTGCCAATCATCATGGACCCTAGCCACGCAGCAGGTATGAGCCGCATGGTTCGTCCACTTTCTCTTGCATCTGTAGGCGGCGGTGCAGACGGCCTTATGATCGAAGTTCACAACGATCCATCTAAAGCATTATGCGACGGCCCTCAAGCATTACGTCCAGACCAATTCACTAGCCTTATGAAAGAAGTTATCGCATTGCGCCAAGCATTGGTAGAATGCACTAAATAATCTCACATACCACACAAATGAGCTAGTATCCGTTATAATAGATACTAGCTTATTCTTTTAAGAAAGGAACCGTTATGACTCGCATCCATATTAACGCGTCCACACCGTATGACGTTGTCATCGAGGAAGGCGCTTTACAACGCATCACCGATTATATTAAACCGTTAAAACCAAATTGCCGTGTTATCATCGTCAGTGATAGAAATGTGGCACCGCACTATTTGGACTCTGTGAAAGCAAATATGGAACATGCAGGTTATACTGTTTGTGATTATGTATTCCCTGCTGGTGAAAGCTCAAAAAACGCTCATCAACTCATCGATTTAGTGGAATACATGGCGGCCCAATCATTAACTCGTAAAGACCTGCTCATTGCCCTTGGGGGCGGCGTAGTAGGTGATATGGCAGGTTTTGCAGCAGCTACATACTTGCGAGGTATCGACTATGTACAAGTTCCTACCTCTCTTTTAGCCGCTGTAGATTCCTCTGTAGGTGGTAAAACAGCAGTTAATCTAGATGCAGGTAAAAACTTGTGGGGTGCTTTCAAACAACCTATCCTTGTCCTCTGTGATCCTACAACACTTAATACCTTGCCCGACATGGAATGGAAAAATGGTTGTGGGGAAATTATCAAATACGGTTTTCTCGACGTACCAGGTCTTTTAACCCAACTAGAGAATAGACCATTAATTAAACATCGCGGTAGCGTTAGTGGCGTAATTGCCCGTTGCGTACAAGCTAAAGCAGATATCGTAGAGCAAGATGAGCGCGAATCTGGTGTGCGTGCCCTCTTAAACCTCGGTCATACCTTTGGTCATGGCATCGAAAAGGCGAGCCACTTTGAAGTACACCATGGTTATGCCGTAGTGATTGGCATGGTCCTCATGGCACAAGGTGCTGTGAAACATGGAGAATTAGATGTAGAGGCGTTAGAAAAATTAAAGGCTCTCATCGAAGCACACGATTTGCCAACTACAACAACTATAACAAAAGAAGAAATTTTAGCAGCTGCTAAACACGATAAAAAAAGTGAAGGGGCTACCATTAAAATTGTAGTTCCTACTAGCTATGGCCACAGCGAACTCAAGGTAGTAACACACGAAGAGCTTGCAACCTATTTAGATTAAGGAGATTTATATGCATTCTGTAACGAACGCCATCCCTACGGGGACTATCGCGTCCATACCTGCAAAGGCTCATGCACATCGCGCATTGATTTGTGCCGCCCTCGGTAGCTCGCCATCTACGATATTGCTGAACCGCACCTCTAAAGACATCGATGCTACTATGGACTCCTTACGAGGCTTAGGTGCACACGTTGTATATGAAAATAAAGTTGTCACTGTTACACCAGGCCCTGCACCAGCAAAAGGCAAAGTAGTTCCTCACGAATCAGGCACTACTTTACGCCTTTTATTACCTGTAGCAGCATCTATCTGCAATGATGTAGACGTAGATGCGAAAGGTCGTTTACCAGATCGTCCTCTAGAACCTATGCTAAGCGAAATGAAAGCACATGGCGTAACATTCTCTCAAGATAAACCACCCTTTACGATGACGGGCCGACTCCAAGGCGGAGCGTTCGACATGGTAGGCGATGTAAGTAGTCAATTCTTCTCTGGTTTATTGTTGGCAGCCCCTCAAATCGGCTTATCTACTATTACGTCTACAACACCACTTCAATCTAGTGACTACGTAACACTGACGACTACGACGATGGCAGACTTTGGTGTTACCGTTGACCATACACCTGCTTCTGATACAGTCCGAGAATCTTTTACGGTAGCGGCTAATGCTACTTTCAAAGGTCAAGATCATTACCAAATCGAAGGTGACTGGTCTAATGCAGCAATCTGGATGGTAGCAGCTGGTATGACGGGCAAACCAATTACGATTACAGGCATGAACAAGAATTCTGTACAAGCTGACCGTCGCATCATGCAAGTTATGATTGATGCTGGTTGTGATGTTGTATGGGATGGTATGA
>ENA-OWMY01000105-OWMY01000105.1-metagenome-genome-assembly--contig:-NODE-105-length-26081-cov-6.586490_pt1 | contig 26081 bp, 26 predicted proteins | sample MGYA00245358_ERZ651122 | MGnify/ENA primary metagenome ERZ651122 (study PRJEB26857, sample SAMEA4031752) | metagenome | biome: human; feature: oral; material: saliva | place: Philippines | collected 2014...
CAGGTCTTGATACGTATGAACGGTTGAACGTAAAACCATTAGAATCTTTGGATAATTTTAAATTAGCTTTGACACGCATGTGGGAAGCTATCGACGTGCAAGTTGATTGGAGTCGTCCAGCATAATAAAAACACCTTATAATCACTTTGTTGATTATAAGGTGTTTTTTCTTTATATATGCTTAATTAAGTAGGCGTGTATCTTAAAATACTAGATGGCAAAGGTGGTATGATAGGATTTTATATTACTTATTAGGCTGTTGATAGGTATATTCATTAAGATTATGTATATATGATTTATGGAAAGTTAATCTTGTTATTCCTACAAAACTATGTTATCATTTATGTATCAATAATAATTATCCGTTGCTAATGATTATCTGATGGATAATTATTTAATATGTAAGTATAGATGATTCATATATTGTATTTCTAAGTAGGAGGTTGTAACATGAGTGAAGAAAAGAAATTAACAACAGCCTTTGGCGCTCCTGTACCGGATAATCGCAATTCTGCAACAGCAGGTAAACGTGGTCCTGTTTTGATGCAAGACGTTTGGTTGATGGAGAAATTAGGTCATTTTGCGCGTGAAGTAATTCCTGAACGTCGCATGCATGCTAAAGGTTCCGGTGCATTCGGTACTTTTACAGTAACTAATGATATTACTAAATATACAAAAGCAAAACTTTTCTCTGAAGTAGGCAAGCAAACGCCGTTATTCGTGCGTTTCTCCACCGTTGCCGGTGAGCGTGGTGCCGCTGATGCAGAGCGCGATATTCGTGGTTTTGCTGTAAAATTCTATACGGAAGAAGGTAACTGGGACCTCGTAGGTAACAACACACCTGTATTCTTCATCCGCGATCCATTGCAATTCCCTGATTTAAACCGCGCTGTAAAACGTAATCCTAAGACAAATCTTCGCGATGCGACAGCAAACTGGGATTTCTGGACTAGCTTGCCAGAAGCTATTCACCAAGTGACAATTGTAATGAGTGACCGTGGTATTCCTAAATCTTACCGCACAATGCATGGTTTCGGTAGCCATACATACAGTCTTATCAATGAAAACGATGAACGCGTATGGGTTAAATTCCACTGGGTTTGCCAACAACCGATTGAAAATCTCTCCAATGCTGAGGCGGCTGAGATTGTGGCTAATGACCGTGAAAGCCATCAACGCGATCTCTTTGATGCTATCGAATGCGGTGATTTCCCTAAATGGAAATTATGCATCCAAGTGATGACAGAAGAACAAGCTAACAACATGCCGTACAACCCATTCGATTTAACAAAAGTATGGTACCACGATGAATTCCCATTGATCGAAGTCGGTGTCATGGAGCTTAACCGCAACCCTGAAAACTACTTCCAAGATGTAGAGCAGGCTGCATTTGCACCGTCTACTATCGTTCCTGGCATATCATTCTCTCCTGACAGAATGCTTCAAGGTCGTTTATTCTCCTATGCGGATGCTCAACGTTATCGCCTTGGTGCTAACTACCATCAAATTCCTGTTAATGCGCCTAAATGTCCTGTAAATAGCTATCATCGTGATGGACAAGGCCGTGTAGATGGTAACCATGGCTCTACTATTGGCTATGCACCTAATAGCTTCGGTGAATGGGCTGAACAACCAGAATTTAAAAATCCTGGTCTAGATGTATCTGGTGCAGCATACCAATACGATTTCTATGAAGACGATTCCGATTTCTACACACAACCAGGCAAATTATTCCGTCTCATGAGCCCTGAAAAACAACAAATTTTATTTGAAAATACAGCTGCAGCTATGGATGGCGTGCCTGACTTTATCAAAGAACGCCATACAAAACATTGCTACCAATGCGATCCAGCTTATGGTGAAGGCGTTGCTAAAGCATTGGGTATGGACATTGATTTCAGCGATGTAAAATAAACTAATAAATCTATCAAACTAATAAATCCCTTATAAAACTCTCTTAAACTAAGACGAAGCCCCTCCTTGCTATGTAGGTCATAGTAAGGAGGGGCTTTTGTCATGGTGAGTGTATTTAAATATTGTTAATCAAATTTCTTATTGGTTAGGTCTTGATACATAAGCTTAGCGATTTCATACTGTGGATCACCGGCTTGTAATTGGTGGGACGGTAGTTTAAATACAGCTTCAGCTCTTTCCTCTTTCTTGATATCGATACCCTTTACATCTTCGGACCGACTTATGGAAATAGTATGTGTTGTTGGATTAATGAAGTACGCATTTACATCGATGCTGAAAGCTTTGTTTTCGTCTTTTCTCATGATTACACGTAGAATCATAGCTGAAATAGCAGTAGTGCCATCTTTTTCACCTAATAGCTGCTTAGATGTGTAGTCTACATAATCTGCATAGACATAAATATCACCTGGTTTTGCTCGGTCATAATCTTGTGTATAAGCCTCTACTAAACGCAAATCAAGTTGTCTGCCGAATGGTCTAGAGAACATTTCACTTTGTAATACGCGTGTTTCACTGACAGGCGGATAGGACGGTATTGGTGTTAAACCTTTTAGCATATCTGTGCGTGTTTCGTCTTTTCTTTTAGCCTGACGTTCTGCAGTGACCTTGTCTAAACGTTGACGCTCCTTTAACATGGCCTTTTCTTGTTCTTCTTTAGTTTTGTAGGTTTTTACAGATACAACACGGTTGCCAGACATAGTCACCGTTGAATAGATGGGCTTATCTTTAGTCGGGTTTCCCTTGGACGCATCGAGCGTAGATTGCACTATGGCTGGAGTTGCGCTTTCAATAGATTTTTTTAGCTCTGGAATATTAGAATAATCCATCTCAACCACTGCAGCATCTGTACTTTCAGTTGGCTGTACAGGTGCAGCCCCGTACGCAGATGATATAGCTAATACAGCTAATAGTGAACTAGTAATAATCGATCGTTTACATACTTTCATTACATATACCTCTTTTTTATAAGAACTCTCTAATACTATCAACAGCTGTATTATAGCATAGTTCTTGTGTAGAAAGATTAAAAATACACAGATAGGTTATAAATCTATAGAGGACTTTCGTATAATTATGTAGAATTACATTGTGTATTGTATGTATACAGAGAGCCAATGTGGATAGGAGGCAATTATGAAACGTAGTAGTTTAGCATGGTATGCAGTGGTGGCTTGCCTTGGTGGCAGTCTTTGCGTAGGTTCTGTAGTGCAGGCGGATTCTCCGACGACGGTGAAAGCAAATCCTGTAGTTCCTACAGCGATGGTAGCACAGGTTCAATCAACCCAATCAATTAATAGTACAGCGGCTACGAATACGGTAGCTGCTAATAGTGAGGCCACAAAAGCTGCAGTAGTACTAGATGAGCAGGCAGCGTTGAAGCAAAAACAGCAGTACCAAGCCGAAACAGAAACAATGGGGCTCTTATGGATGCGCACCTCTGCAGAGTACAGAGCACTAGCGTATCAAGGGTACAATGTGGCGCTAAATCTTGTTAAGATGGCTGTTACTGATCCATCTCATCAAAGAAAACCTCTTGCTATCGTTCTTGATGCTGATGAAACAGTAGTGGATAATACTAAATTGATGGGTGAAAGCGTTGCTAATGGCAATGGTCGCTTCGATGCTCCTTGGTGGCGTCAAGCTGTGCATCAAGGTAAATCGCAAGCCATGCCTGGTGCTGTTGAGTTCCTAAATGAAGTACATAAACAAGGTGTTGAAATATTCTACGTTTCAAACCGATATGCACCTGTTAACTATGATGCAACAGTACAAAACTTTAAGGAACTAGGATTCCCATCCGTCGATAAAGAACATGTACTACTATTCGAAAAAGACTCTGATAAACAACCTCGCTTCGATATGATTGCTAAAAAATATTATGTCGTTGTATACATGGGTGATAATGCTGGTGACTTCCCAATTGGTACAAAAGGTAAGACCTTAGCTGAAAGAAATGCTATCATCGATGAACATAAAGAAGACTTTGGTACTACCTTTGTGGTATTCCCGAATCCTGCTTACGGATCTTGGGTAAGTGCATTAGCGAAAGGCTACCAAAACCTCAGCCCAGAAGAACAAAAACAATTAAATAACCAATACCTACAACAATAAGGTCGCCTTGCGTATACTTTATTAAAAACGATATAATAAAGTATACATGCGTCTATAGCTCAGTAGGATAGAGCAGCAGTTTCCTAAACTGCGTGTCACTGGTTCGATTCCGGTTAGGCGCACCATTATAAACACTGGGTTATTGATTAGTTATATCTTTAAGCTTTAGAGAAATAGACCAATTAATAAGCCAGTTTTTTATATTTAATAATTGGGGGGAGTTTTTAATGGAGTATGTTAAACTTCGAAGAGAGCTGGCTAGTTTGCAAAACTAATAGTGGAAAGAATAGAATTTGGTAGAGAATACAAAAGGAAATCGTCCGGATTCTTTTGTCGGGCAATATTTGTAAGTGAAGTGTGATTAATCGTAAGGGATTAAAAAATGTCTTTTGATAATTTAATAAATCAGATAAATAATATAGCAAAAACACAACGTGATAGAGGAACATATTTTGAATACTTGGTAAGAGCATATTTTTTAAATGAGCCTACTTATAAAAATGAGTTTAAAAATATTTGGATGTTATCAGATGTTCCAGATTTATATGGAATTCCAAAAACAGATCTTGGTGTAGATTTAGTTGCTGAGAAGTATAATGGGAGTTTAGTGGCTATTCAAGCAAAATTTTATAGTCATCCTATTCAAAAAAATAATATTGATTCATTTCTAAGTGAATTGGGGAAAGATTTTTATGAATCTGGGATTATAGTAGCAACTACTGATAAATGGGGAAAAAATGCTGAAAAAGCTTTGGAGGGGAGAAGTGATGTAATTCGTATAGGGATATCTGATCTTAGAAATTCAAGAGTTGATTGGGATAAATTCTCTTTTGATAATCCAATGATAGTTTCTGTTAAAGATAAAAAACAACCTAGATATTATCAAGAACACGCTATTAAGGCTGCGCTTACTCATTTTGAAGAAAATTCTAGAGGCCAGTTAATTATGGCGCCTGGAACAGGCAAGACATTTACTAGCTTGAAAATAGCTGAAAGTTTAGCTAAACTTTCTAGTGATGGTCAATATAAAGTACTTTATTTAGTGCCAAGTATCCAACTTTTAACTCAAACATTAAGAGGTTGGAACAATGACACAGATATGACGATGTCATCAATGGCTGTTACAAGTGATAGAGATGCTAGTAGGGGAAGTATAAAACAAGATGAATCAAATATAACTGTCAAGGCTAGTGATATAGGATTTCCTGCGACTACATCTTCAAAAAAATTAGTTGAAAATTATGTAGAGCTTATGAAGTATCAAAAGAGGGAATTGTTAGTTGTTTTTTCTACATATCAATCTATAGATGTGTTGGGAGAAGCTCAAAAAAAAGGATTTCCTGAGTTTGATTTGATTATTGCTGATGAAGCTCATAGGACTACTGGAGCGAAGGCTTTGGGTGAAGATGCATCTGTTTTTACTAAAGTTCATAATGATGTAAATGTTAAAGCTAAAAAACGGATGTATCAAACGGCTACACCTAAACTTTATGGTAGTGATGTAAAGAAGAAAGCTATTGCTAATTCTATTGTTATTTCAAGTATGGATGATGAAAGCCTTTATGGAAAAGTTTTTTATCGATTAGGTTTTGGGGATGCGATTACTCAAGATATTTTGACAGATTATAAGTTAATGGTTTTAGCTGTCGATGAAGCTGTGGTCCAAAAGGATATGCAAAAAGCCTTGTCTGATCCAGAAAATGGATTAAACATTGATGATGTAGGTCGTATTATAGGTGTTTGGAATGGAATGGTAAAACGCGAAACTTTTTCAGATAAAGTTTCAGGAGAGCCTATGCAAAGGGCTATTGCATTTTCTAGGACTATAAAAGATAGTCAACGAATTGCTGAACAGTTTGAAAATGTTGTTAATGATTATTTAAATAGTAAAGAAAGTTATTCTGTAGAAGTGCGTCATGTTGATGGGGGAATGAATGCACTTGAGAAAAGTGAAGCATTAGATTGGTTAGCTAGTGACGATATACATGAAAATTCAGCACGTATTTTATCTAATGTTAGATTTTTAACTGAAGGAATAGATGTGCCTAATCTAGATGCTATTATTTTTCTTTCTCCAAGAAAATCTCAAATTGATATTGTACAAGCGGTAGGTCGCATTATACGAAAGTTTGAAGGTAAAGATTATGGATATATTATTTTGCCTATTGTTATACCGGCAGGTGAAAGCCCTGAAACTATCTTAGATAACAATAAATCGTATGATGTAGTATGGCAAGTTTTAAATGCACTTAGATCGGTAGATGAGCGTTTTGAAGCAACTATTAACAAATTAGAGTTAAATAAGTCAAAGCCTAAGAATATAAATGTGATTGGAGTTGGGAAAGCTCCTAATAATCCTAATTTTAATTCAACTAGAGGTATGGTCAGAGAAACGCAAAAGCCATACCAAACAAAATTAGATTTTGATTGGGAGGCGGTTGAGGGAGCAATTTATGGTAGAATTGTTCAAAAATTGGGAGATAGACGATATCTTGAGGACTGGTCTAAAGATGTAGCGGATATTGCTCGTAGACACATTCAAGGAATTAATATTGTTCTCAAAAATAATCAGGAAAGTAAAAATGCATTTGACAAATTTTTATCTAGCTTGAAACATAATATTAATGAATCTATAGATAAAGCACAGGCTATAGAAATGTTGGCTCAGCATTTGATTACATTACCAATTTTTGATGCACTTTTTGGAGAATATAGTTTTATTAAAAATAATCCAGTTAGTGTGGCAATGGAAAAGATTGTAGAAGAGCTCTCTAATTATGGATTTGAAAAAGAACAGAAGGAATTACAACCATTTTATGAATCTGTTCGGTTAAGAGCAGAAGGTATTGATAATGCAGAAGCTAAACAAAAAATTATCATAACATTATATGATAAATTTTTTTCTACTGGTTTTAAAAGCACAACAGAACGGTTAGGGATTGTTTTTACACCTATTGAGGTTGTAGATTTTATCGTAAAGTCTGTTGATTTTGCACTTTATAAATATTTTAATAAATCATTAGCAATTGAAGGAGTTCATATTTTAGATCCTTTTACAGGGACTGGTACATTTATCACTCGTACATTGAACCATTTGAAATCTTTATTTAATAAAGGTGAAATTGACTATAATGATTTAGTCAGAAAGTATACACAAGAATTACATGCTAATGAGATTGTGTTATTGAGCTATTATATTGCAGCTATTAATATCGAGGCTGTTTTTGATGATATAAATTGTGATGGCCAGGGGCATATACCTTTTGAAGGTATAGTTTTAACAGATACGTTTGAGTCTACAGAAATCGAAGATACATTAGATGATGCTTTCTTTGGCCCTAATGATCAACGACTTAAACGACAAAAAGAGAAACCGATAACAGTTATTATTGGTAATCCTCCTTACTCTGTTGGTCAATCAAGTGCTAATGATAATAATCAAAATATTTCTTATCCAAATTTAGATAAACGATTAGAAAATACTTATGTGACTAAGTCTAAATCATCTTTAAATAAAAGTGCATATGATAGTTATATTAAGGGTATTCGATGGGCATCAGATCGTTTACAAGGAAAGGGCATTATAGGATTTGTGACTAATGGATCGTATCTTGATTCCAACTCAACTGATGGTGTGAGAGCGTGTCTTTATAAAGAGTTTAACTATCTTTATATTTTTAACCTCCGTGGTAATGCATTAGGTTTAGGGGAAAATCGTAAAAAAGAAGGAGGAAATATATTTGGTAGTGGAACAAGGACGACAGTAGCAATATCTATTTTAGTGAAAGATGGTTCAGAAAATCATAATATTTATTATCATGATATCGGAGATTATTTATCTCAGAAAGAGAAGTTAAATATAATCTCTGAATTTGAAGATATCTCAAACGTTCAATGGAATACGATTGTACCTGATAGAAATAATGATTGGATAAATCAAAGAGATCTTAGTTATGAGAAATATGACAATATTGTAAAAGATGTTTTTAATAATAATGCTGTAGGAATTAGCACTAATAGGGATGCATGGGTTATAGGGTTTAGTAAAGACATAGTATTATTGAATTCAAAGCGGCTTGTTATTAATTATAATAGTGAGCTTATAAGGTTATCTAATGACATTGAATACAAGAAGAATTTAAATCGGGATAGTAATTTTATTAAATGGAGTGAAAAATTAGAGAAAAACTTTGATAGCAAAAAGATATTGAGTTTTGATGATAAATATTTGTCAACCATACTATATCGACCTTTTACCAAAAAATGGATTTATTATCAAAATGAGCTTGTTGAACGTCCGGGGCAATATTATAGAAAATTTGGAAAAGAGAATCTTGTTCTGATGACGACTGGGAGAGGAGCTTCCAGGCCATTTTCTGCACTTGTATCTAGGGACCTTCCAAGTTTAGATTTGCAAGAAAAAGGTCAAGGATTCATGCGATATGATAATGAGATTGGTAAGGACGAGCTATTTCAATCTCAAGATAACATGAATACTAGATTTGCAGAAAAACTAGGTTTAAGTTTAGATGATACGTTTGCGTATGTATATGGCTTGTTAAATTCTAATGAGTATCAACAAAAGTATGCTAATGATTTGAAAAAAGACCTTGCTAGGATTCCAATTGTTAAGCATAAAGAAAAATATGTTGAAGTGGGGAAAGCACTTATAGAATTACATATTAATTATGAATCTGTTCCAGTTTATGAAGATGTTCAGATACGTATGCCTGATAAAGCTATATATAAGGTTCAGAAAATGAAGTTTGCCAAAAAACGTGATATAAATGGTAAATCTGTTGATGATAAGAGCACAATTATTTATAACAATGACATTATAATTAGCAATATACCCGAACAGGCCTATGAGTATACTGTTAATGGTCGAACTGCTATTGAATGGATTATGGATCAATATCAAATCAAGACAGACAAAGCTTCTGGCATTGTTGATGACCCAAATGAGTATAGTAATGATGAAAAATATATTTTCAATTTGCTGTTAAGAATTATTAATGTATCAATCCAAACGATAGATTTAGTTCAAAGTCTTCCGAAGTTTGAAATTGATGAGTAAGTTTTGACTAAAGATATTTGTTAGTGGCGACAATTGATACCAGATAAAAGGTTTTTTGCTAAAAGATGATATTGAATAGTTGAAAGATTGTGTAGCTTATAGTGAGGCGTTGCAATACTATGATACTAGTAGGATAATCAAGAATAGACTTAAATAATAAGCTGTTTTCAATTAATAGAGTTATCTTAATAAATTTGCTGATATGGAGTTAAATAATAAGAAATTCGGTTGTTATGAAATACTAATAGATACTTGCTTTCTTATATTTGAGAAAAGCGGTAAGCTAGGGAGCGCGGGATAAAACTCATAAATTACTTGTCATTGGCTAGATTTCGGTTAGGTGTAGTAATAATTGTTGATAGTCTAGAATAAAAATAAAAATAAAAACCTCAGTCTATTACTGTTATGGCCCTACTTTCCTAGACATATATTATTTATTTGCCTAAGCTCAAGGATACTTCTCTGTATTTTGCTGTACGCCGAATAGGCATGGCTAATCCCCTAGTTAAACTGGAGTTTGGCAAAATTTCTTAGAGAAAAGAAAGGAACCTCCTAGTGATAAAATGAAGTTGGTCTGGCAACCACAACATTTCAACATAGGAGGTTCAATGTCAATGAATGACGTAAAAAGCTTATCATATAGTAAATGGAGATGTAAATATCATATTATTTTTGCTCCAAAATATAGAAGGAAAATAATTTATAGTCGGATAAAAGCTGATGTAGTTAAACTCTAAGAGATTTATGAAAGAGAGAAATGTAGAGTTTATAGAGGTGAAATGCTGTTCGGATCATATCTATATGCTAGTAACGATTACACCACATCTAGGCGTATTGAGTTTTATGGGACATTTAAAAGGTAAAAGTGATATAATGATGTTCGATAAACATGCAAACTTAAAGTATTAATTTGGAAATAGACACTTTTGGTCCGAGGGTTATTATGTTAGTACAGTAGGTATAAATGTGGCTACAGTAAAGAAATATATACGTGAGCAAACCACCCGTTTTACGGGTGGTTTCTGATTATCTTGCATTTCTTATGAGCTAGAATTATAATATTAGAGTAATATTCATATTTTATTCATGTTAAAAACATGAATAGTATATAGAGGGATACAATAAGATTCAAGTTCCATTAGATAGCTTTGAATCTTTTTTTAGGTTTATTGTTTGTGTTGTCTTAAAAGGGGAAACCAAATGAAAAAAGAATTATTGTTAACGGCTATGATTACCGCAAGTATTACTACAACAGCACTTGCAGCATCCAACTTAGATATTAGTGCTACCACTGCTGCTCCATTAAGCATGAAGAATTCTATTGCTTATGGTGGAAATAACAACGTTGAGAATGGTATGTTCTCCCCTGTAAATAATATATTGCTCGGTGGTGACAAGAATACAGTTCGACCTTCTGCTTCTAATAGTATCACTTCTGGTATTAATAATACTGCATCTGGTCCGGGAAGTATCGTAGCAGGCTGGTATAATACAAACTCTGCTACTCACAGCTTGGTAGTAGGTACTAGCAATACGGTTGGTGGTACTAATAATATCGTAGGCGGCTTTAACCATGCTAATAATGACAATGCGATTAATTCTTTATTAATTGGTGCAAATAATAGTGTCGATGGTCAGAACTCTGTGGCTTTGGGTAAGAATAATACCATTACAGGTAATAATGGTTTAGTAGGTGGTACTGGTGCCAAGGTTCAAGGTAACAATGCTATTGCCTTTGGTGACAATGCGAAAGCAACGTACGATAATGCGTATGCCATTGGCCGTAAAGCGGAAGCGACTGCTCAAAATACTGTTGCTATCGGTAACAATGCAAAGGCCAATAACGTTATGGGTACAGCAATTGGCTATAATGCAAAAGCAAAGAACGACTATGCTACAGCAGTAGGTTATAGTACAAGTGGTACCGGTAATCAATCTTCTGCATTTGGTTTTGAGTCAGAAGCATCTGCTATGAATGCAACTGCTATTGGTTCTAAAGCTAATGCTAGTGGTGAATATTCTACAGCACTAGGTTTTAAAACTGAAGCTTCTAATGATAATTCTGTAGCATTAGGTAACTATTCTGTTAGTGCTGGTAACAGTGCATTTGCGGCTGGTACATTAGCTAAAGCAACTGAAGAAAGTTCTTTGGCGATTGGTCATAGTGCAATTGCAGAAAAGCAAAATAATATTGCTATTGGTACAAATGCAACCGCAAATGGTGAAGATGCAATTGCCATTGGTAAGGTAGCTAAAGCTATTGGTAATGGTGCTGTAAACATAGGTGCTAATAATGACATCAATCAAAATTCTTTAGTTCGTGGTACTCTTGTTGGTTCCAATAATAAAATTAACTTTAGAGCACCAGTTGATTATACTGGTGATAATACTACTATCGTTGGTCACGGTAACATTATTGAAGATTCTAAAAATGCTATCGCTATTGGTAATGGTGCTGTAGTACAAGGGGCTGATGATTCTATTGCTATCGGTAACGGCTCTAAAGTTGCTGCTCCAAATAGTGTAGCTTTAGGTGATAATTCTTTCGTATATGACGTAGAATCCACAGCATCTGGTAAAATTGCTGGTATTACATATAACTTTGCTGGTGGCGTCGCTGCTGGTACAGTTGGTATTGGTGGCCGTGGATATAATTCTGAACGTACTATTACTGGTTTAGCAGCTGGTCGTATCAATGAAGAATCTACAGATGCTGTAAATGGTAGTCAATTGAATGCTACTATTAAAGCTATTGAAAAAAATCATAATGATATCTTGGATACAGCTAAAGGTTTACAAAAGTTAGGTGATATCGTAGTAGATAATGCTAATGAAGCTAAGAAACACGCATCTGTTGTAGCTGGTAATAATACTATTGTGACAACTACTACTAATGCCAATGGTGGTGTTGAATATAAAGTAAATGTTAAAGATAATATTAGTTTTGGTACTAACACAGATACACATAATGTTGTGAATAAAGATGGTATGCATGCTTTCGATAATGGTAGTGTAGATACTAAGTATACTGCTAATGGTATGTCCATTGAAAATCGTGACACATTGGATAGTGCTGTTCATGATGTTAATGGTGTAGTAGCGGATTCTAATAATCGTCATGTTGCATTTACTACAAATGGTATCGATGCTGGTAATCAAGTTATTAGTAATGTAGCTGCTGGTCGTGTATCTGCAACCTCTACTGATGCAGTCAATGGATCTCAATTACATGCTATTAAAGACGTAGTAGATAATCATGAAAATCGTATCACTACCATAGAAGGCGATATTAATACGTTAAATAATCGTATTATTAATGGCGGAGCGAATAGCTTAAATGAAGCTAAGGCGTATACGGATCAACAAGTATCTAGCGTAGCGGCGGCTTCTGCGGCGCTTGCTGGCTTGCATCCATTAGATTTCGATAAACATGACAAATGGTCCTACTCTGTTGGCTTTGGTAATTATAAAAATGCTAATGCAGCAGCTTTAGGTGCCTTCTATCGCCCTAATAAAAACACAATGTTTAATGCTGCCACTACCGTTGGTAATGGTCGTAATACAATTAGCTTAGGTGCTAATTTCAAATTTGGTAAAAGCTCCGAAGAGGTAACTACTGAAGATGCGGCACAACTCAAGAAAGACATGAAAGACCTAGCTGAAAAGTATAATGAATTAGCACAAAAATATAATGAATTGGCAGCTAAACTAGAATCTAAATAAATTAGAACCTAAATAAGAATCCAAACAGTGTGATTAATACCCCTACAAGACGTATCTTGTAGGGGTATTTTTTTCTATTAAATATGAAAGTACAGTGTCTTTATAATATGTATTTCTTTTAAATGTAAAAGTGCGGTGCTTTTATTATAAGTATTCCTTAATAATGCTATAATTAAGATACATATTAAGACATTTATTAAGACATGTATTACATATAAGTAGCAGTATATAGTGGTGAGTATATATGAGCTTTTACAATTGGATTCAAGAAAAGCTTTTCGACAATTACGAAGAGTGGCGCATGAAGAGTCCCGATTATAATCGGAATGGTTTTAACATAGTGGGCATAGATAATACCCTCAAGGCTATGGAAGATGGATTTTTCATGTATATGGAGTTATATCCTCCTCATGCCGTCGATGGTTGTACTGCGATGAAGGCTCGTGTAGGGAAAACGCAGGATACTGTAGATATATTCTTAGACATCGATAGTAAAATCTATCGTATGGCTGGTGTAAGTTATCCAGATGCGGTACAGATAATGCGGGCTTTTGTGAAAAAGCGGAGATTACCTGACCCTAGTCTGTATGTAGAAGTAGCAAATCTAGACATAAAGCAGGTGCGATCTACATTTACAGAGTTAGCAACGCTATTGCTAGGCAATGCTAAACAAGCTCACTCTTTTATGACTAAGGCAAAGTTAAACTCCATGGAAGAACTAGAAGATAGCTGGTGGAATCTCTATGAGAAGTTGCTATCTACTGGTCGTGCTGTAGAGTTATCTTTGAAAATCGAATTAGAGGATTTTCTTTATTATGTACAGAAGTTAATCCATAATAAAAAGCTATCTACTGGTGAAAATTTAACTGGCGATGTATCTATTGATACAGCCGCATTTGATGACAGTCAATGTATTGGGGACTGGTGCGCACATTTTAATTCCACTTGGAAAAACCATAAGTTAGTAGGTATGGACATCGGCACAGATAGTTTGGTGCTCATGGTACTTTCAAATGAGGAATTCAAAACAGTCCAAGAGCTAGCGAAAGAGCTATTACATAGAATCGCTGTAGCTGAACGTTTGTGATGGAACGAAAATTATGATGTGGTGGCACGATTATAATGTGGCCGTATCTATAAAAAGGTCGTAATTCTTAACTGTAAACAGTTTGCGCCGTATAAATGTAATGAATAGGAGAGAGAATGATGAGTGTTGTACGTCTACCAGAATATGAAGCAGAGTTTGAGCCGGAAGTATTTGAAATCTATGCATTGCCGCGCAGTGATGCGAATGGGGCTAGTCCTTATTTAGATAAGTACCATAGACCGCTGGTGTCTACCGATGCTATCCTAGATACTCGGACGGGCGTGCTTGATCGTAGTGAAGGCATTTTGACGTGGATTATTGAGGGCCTTGATGATCGATGGGGTTATTCTTTTGAGCCACACGGTGTCTATAAACTGTTAGTTAAGAAAGCTAAGCCCTTAGAGGATTTAGGCTATATGCGTCCCTCTTGGAATAATCGCTATTATGTGCTCGAGGTGTTAGAGGAGCATGCTAAACATAGTGAGTTAGAGGCGTTGTCGGCGTATTTGAAAACCCCTAAATACCTTCATACTGACCGAGGTGACTTCCTGTTAAATCGAGAGTATCAATATTACACAGCGAGAATTGATGATTATGCATTCACTCTTGATGTGGACGAGGGTTCTGATGAAAGCTGCACCGTTGCATTGGAGGCTTTTAATAAAATCGATAATTTCAAAGAATTTGAACAACGAATTAGCGCATACATTAGTGAAACATTGCTAGATCTTGCTAACGATTGGCTCGACAATGATGACCAAGATCCGATTACGGCAGAAACATTTGCCAAGCGTATTACTATGGGCGAATTGGTGTTCCGCAATGATGGCACCATAGAGGTCTATTATGACGATGACGATATTTTCTGGGGACACTGCATCATAGCCAATATTGATGTGGATGGGAACCCTGTTAGTGCGGATATTGCAGGATAATGAACTAGTGGAGTGTGGCGAACTAGTGGGGTATCATAATGATAAAATCTGAATTAATGACATTATGGAACGTTGAAAGCTGGACTATAGAACCGTATGGGGTTTACTTTGTAGCCCGTCAATTAGTGGCCGATGGAGTCGCAAATCACGAAAATCATACAATAGAGACTCAAGTAGAAAATGTAGAACAAGCCTTCAATAGCCTCAATATTAGCTGCTCTGGTTATACAGAGGACGAGATGCTTTCACTAACATTTTGGCCACAGTTATATGCTAAATTAGATGAATTAGACCGAGTGGCACAGAAAATCATCCAAAAGGAGATACCTCCAGATGAGTCTGTGGTGCTAAAACTAACAGATGTTATGTTAGATACATCCGGCTGCTATGGAGCATTTGCACTAGGTTATGATGTGGGCGAATCGACTGCAGGACATCTATATGTTTTGGTTTCTTTTGATGAAAACTTTACGGCTCAACAAGATGTGATTTATGAAACCTTATAGAGTTGTATTAAAGTGGTGACACGGGTGTTGTAGACTACCTAAAAAAATAAGTGATACATAGGAGAGAGACGATGGAAAATCTGTATAAAGAATTAAGAAGCTTTTTTGCCAATGATATTGATCTAAATGATTTATTTGATTCCGAAGCTATCATCTGGATTGATTGGCGCGAGTATGACGAAGATGTGGTGAATTATTTTAATGATATGATGGATGAGCCTATCGATATTGAAATAGTCAGTAATGGCAAGCCTTATGGTGACGATATTGTATTGAAGAATGGCAACAAAGAGCTGCAAATTCCTTATGGTGATGAGCAAGATCGAGATGTGACCATCAAATATTTCAATGATTTCGTTAAGCCTGACTATGAGGTGCGTTGGTTTGCTGAAAGCCTTGGAAACGATACGCTCGGCTTTACCGTGCTTTCAGGGGCAGAATGGGCCAAATTAGACGATGAATTTGGGGCAGATACAGTTCGTTACTATTTCGAGCCTATCAATCTTGAAAGTAACATGTTTAATCTCGACATGGATGAAGTTTCTGCATTATTAGAATTACGAGAAAATAATAGATGAAATAGAGAGATGAGAGAATCAATAAGAGGGAAGAATATGGATTATTTAAAATTATTGTGTGAAGATTCTAACTTGGCAGCAGATTTTGATATGCTGTTTGATTTCTGTCTATTAGACGGGTTGGAAGAACGAGATACTGCTGAAGGGCGATGCACATTCTCTTTGCCCGGCAAAGCCTTTGCTCGTGATGGTGCCGGTGGCGAATATCATCAATTAGAGGATGGCTCTATCGGGTATATGAGTAGCGAAGGGGAATGTGGTCGTATAGCTGAAAGTGTAGATGATTTAATCCATTTATTTGTGTATAGCATTTGTTGGCATGATTATTGTGACGCCAGCCAATATACGGACATATCTACTCTCGAAGCCTATGCTAATGAGCGTCATGATGAAATCGCTTCTTATACAGAAATGGATGTATGGGAAACCGTTGTTCAGGCGCTAGGCATGCCTTTAGAAGCAAATGTGGCTGCTGAATTACAAAAATTCTATGACGCTGCACATCGAGCTCCTTTATATATTTGTTATTTCCATGAAGATGATGGAACTGTTACAGAATCACAAAATCTGTTTTTCTAGACGTATTGCTTAAAAGGAGAATTATATGGCTATTGATGGAGTAAAAATTATAGATAGTGATGATGGCCATGATATTTATAATTTGATTGTTGAGCGCTATAAAGATGGCACTAGTATTGATACAATTGTTTCAGAAATTTTGGCTGAAGAGCAGAATTTTTGTACTGACGAATTCTATACAGAAATTTATTGGACTGCCGTAGCTTATTCGCTGTGGAAGATAGGTCATTTATCGCAGGATATCAAAGAGAAAGCATTAGACATAATCGCGAAGGGCGCTCATGAGTTTTGGCTAGAAATTGATAGTAAGGCGCTCAAACAACGTCAAAAGGTGTTAGATACATTAGCCGTACAACTACAAAGTGAAAATCCAAAGCCTCTAAAGGTTCGTAAATCTAAAACAAAGCGAGAACCTCATTTTAAGGTGGGCGACGTATTAGCTGTTAAGTTTGAAAACGAGTATGGCGCTATTTTCGTATCTGATGTGGATCAATCACCGCGGAAAATCGAGTACCATTTGGCCTGTACGCGGCTTTTACAAAAAGAGAAACCTACAATGGAGCAGTTTTTAAATAGTAAAATCGCCTGCCGGAAAGACAATACAAATTTCGGTATCGATACCGACTGTTGGTTTAATCATAAAGACCTAGGCCTATTGCTAGAAAATTTAGAAATCATTGGGGCTGTTGAACTATATCCGTGTAAATTGTGGACACTAGCACCAAGACGCACGTTGGAAGATATCTATGAGGAGATTACAGATAATCCTAGGATAGGAAAACTGCGTCTCATAGACACCTATGAACTGGTCAAAGAGGTTATTCAGAAATAATCTTCGGGAGAATGCGTTACTATAAAGGTGTAAATTTAATGGATACTGTAACGAAACAATATATAGAAACTGTGAAAGTCAGTGATATACCCTGGCATCGTTTGACCACAACTTACGGCCGTGCCACAGATTTTCCTGCTCATCTTGAGGTGTTGTGGGATATGAAGAACGTTGATGCCATTGATGCGGCAGGTGAAGAGCTAGCCCAAAACATTGAGCATCAATCGACTTTATGGCATGCTACGCCATTTGCTATGGTTTTCTTGCTTCGTATTTTTAAGAAAGCCTTAGAAGAGAGAACTAAGAATGAAGTAGCTCATTATTTACTAGAACAATTGGTAGATCTATTTACTGTGATTGCTGAGTGCATTAGAGATGGTCTTATGCTAGAGCATGCAGATCAATTACCTAACTTTGAGGATATGCTCAAAGAAGAATATCTTTGGTCTGAAGAGTACGATGAAGATGAAGATATTCTTAGATATGAGGAAGAAGAGGTATTTCCGGATGATCTGTTCTTTAGCTTCTATTACTACTCACTGCAAGTGCTTTTACTTGGTAAGCCCTTATTGGATGCAGCTAATGAAGAAGAGGGAAAATTGCTAGAACTACTGACAGAGATTGACCACTAATAATCTATGGAGGTTATATTCTATTAAATGTTTATAGAAATCATGGATTATTAAATATCTAGGGAGATTCTAGATTACTAGTTATTTACGGAGGGTTTAGACTATGGGACTAATTGCTAATTATAGCTGTTTAAGCGATGTAAATTTAAAAGAGCTTAAAGCCATGGGCTCAGAAGAAGAGGAAATTCTTGAAAGTGTTGAAGAGTGGAATGACGACGATGAGTTATTGCTTGATATCGACAAGATGTGGGATGTACTCCATTTTGTGCTAACTGGTGTGGGCACTGACCATAAAGACGATAAAAATCCTCTTAGCCAAGCGGTACTAGGCGTAATGGCTGTTGAGGATATATCAGACTATGTAGCGTATACAGAACACAATCATTTAGCCAATATCGTGGCAGCTCTAGATCAATTTGATATTGAAAGTGCACTCGAATCTTTTGATATGAAAGCCTGCAAAGAAGCAGAATTGTATCCAAATATCTGGGACTATGACGAAGAAGAGGAAGAAATCAAAGACGAAATTCTTCACGATTTTGAACAAATGAAACGCTTTTATAAACAAGTGCTAGAGGCTAAGGGGCATGTGCTTGTATCGATTTGCTAAGGTCGTTAAAATTTGTTGGCTATGGATCTAGTTATAGCCAAACTGATTATGCGACTGGCGAAGAAGAGGAATTGTAACATGGCAGTGTTAACAGAAAAGCAAATTAAATATGGATTTGACTACTACCATAAGGATGACGCACGGCCTAAATCTGTTGTAGAGGTCTCTGAATATGATGGTGAAGACAAGCTGATGATTAACTGCACACAGTTAGAAGAGTCTTATTCTGCTAAATCTAAGAAGCGAATTTGGATGGAGTGGTTTGATTTCCTAGTAAATAATCCAGATACTTTTACAGAGCTCATGTTTTGTACAAGAATGCCACAGGACTTATTTGATGCGGTGTGTGCCCAACGGAGACTTAAAAAATTACATATAAAATGGGGTGTCTATCCAGATATTTCAAAATTAGAGAAATTACAAGAACTAGAATATCTACACATTGGGTCCGGAAGAAGTGTATCAAGCTTAGAGCCTATTTCAAGATTAGTAAATTTAGTAGCGCTGTCGATTGAAAACTTTCAACAAATTGATGATTATGCGCCATTAGCGTATCTGAAGCACCTTGAAAGTCTTGCTCTAGAAGGTGATTTTGCGGCTCCTAAAATTCTTCAGGTGCAATCATTGAGATTTCTACGTCATATGAAACAGCTGCGATTCTTTAGCTTCTTGACAGCTAAAGTGATGGATACAGACTATTCTCCAATTTTAGAACTCCATAATCTAGAACATCTTACATTAAGATCTTGTAAAGAGGTTAAACAGCTGTATCCTCAATTAGTTAAGTTGCCAAAACTAAAATATGGCACACTTTTAGAACGACCAGAATTATATGAGAAATAAGGCTTGAGATATAAGTCATGAGCTATAACTTATAAGACATAAAAGGGAGTAATCATAATGGATAAAGCGCGTAAAAAGGAATTATTGAAAGGCTATAAAGCTAAAGAAAAACAGAATTTTCTAGATAGTTTGCCTATGGACGAAGAGTTGTTTTGGAATCTCTTTGACTATGTAGACGAGAAATTAGAAACAAATGACGGTTGCGATCATAGTCTGACTTTCACAAGAGAGTTTTTAGAAAAACAAAAGGTAGATGTTGAAAGCGTACTAGACTGGATTATTAATGAAGGTGGCGGTTGTGATTGCGAGGTTCTCTACAATGTAGAGGAACGTTTTGAAGAGTACTGTTAATAGTATTTTTTATAGTTAATTCTATGTATTTGCAGGTGTTATCATAAAGGTATATAGTATAGACATGTGATGGATATAGTCACATGTCTATTTCTTTATAAGGAGGACGCTATGCAACACGTTCAAAACCGCAGTACTACGTCCGCGTTAGTACTCACAGCCGTATTGATTGCCCTCGCAACACTGTTTACCATGTACACGAAAATTCCAGTACCTGGCATTCGCGGCTATTTCAATGTAGGAGATGTCGTTATTATGACGTCAGCTCTATTATTAGGTCGAAAATATGGCGCCTATATTGGTGCTATCGGCCCGGCGTTAGCTGATTTATTCCTCGGCTACGCAGTCTTTGTACCAATCACCTTCGTGGTGAAAGGCATTGAAGGCTATCTTGTCGGTACTGTCTATAACAATAAGACAACTACCTCTGCCTTGGTGGCAACCATTGTAGGTGGCATTATCATCGTAGCAGGCTACTTTATTGCCGAATACTTTGTATTCGATCCAGGCGTAGCCATTGCTAGTATTGTGACCAATACCATTCAAGCCGTTATGAGCGTTATTATTAGCATGATTCTCTATGCTATCTTGCGTAGACGATTGGGATAGGATTAGTGATTCACAATTCATATACAAATTATGATATAATTTGTATATGAGGAGGTGCTTTTATGGGGCTATTACGTGAAAGTATCCGGCCATCGTCGGATTTAAGAAATAAATATAATGAAATCTCTACAGTTTTGAAAACAGGGGATGAAGCTTGTATTATGACGGTAAATGGTCGTGGTGATACGGTATGTATGGGATATGAAACCTATAATAAATTGAAAGCACAGATAGAATTATTAGAGGCTATTGCCTTGGCAGAGGAAGATGAACGAAAAGGTAGAATGGGTCCTATTGAGGATACTTTTATCAGCATAGAACAGTTGTTAACTGAGGCGGAATAGTTATGGAAGACACTGCTTATCGTATCATTATTATGGCGCAGGCCGATCAGGCATTGCATCATATTGTTCTGCATGTAAAGCAATCTTTTTCCAATGAAACTGCCAAGTCTGTTTATCAAGAGATTAAGGATAGAATTCTTTTATTAGCGGATAATCCTTATATGGGCATGATTCCAAGACATACTGTTTTACGTAATAAAAACTATCGTATGTTGATTATTAATAAAAATATTATTCTATATCGTGTCTTTGATGATGAAAAAGAAGTGCGCATATATAATATATTTAGTCAACGGCAAGATTATTTACAACTTCTGCAAGGATTGTAGATGTTTAGTTGATTTGGTATAAATGAATAAAGGGAGACTCCGTTGTGAGTCTCCCTTTTGTAGTTATTTTCTTTGGAACTTGGACTGAATGGACATATTTTATTTGTTTTGTTAATATAAAACTCAATAATAATTTTATGTTGTGTGTTATGATTGGTGAAATTTTATGGTTAGAGTTTTATATTTATTTTTATTGCTAGTTGTTTTGAGTCCTATTAATGCTTTTGCTGATTATCAGAGGGATACGTTTGATATACAACGCTCTCTTAATGAGCAGATACAGTCTCAGTTAAAGGTTCCGGCTGAAGTCCTTAGAACGAAGAATGATAAAAATTATAGTTTTGCATTACTGATAAGAACGGATTCTCAAGGACGTATTACTTCTGTTGAGTTAGATCAAAATGAGAATATATCTAATGATGAGATATATTCAAAATTAGTACAGTCTGCAAAAGATACAGTTTGGAATATAGGGTATATTGATGTTAAAGAAGATCTTGTTATTCATATTCCATTTAATTTTATAATATCCTCTAAGGACGATGTAAATTGACAGTCTTTAGAATTCAGACTATACTATAAGTACAAAAGAGCCAGTTAACGTGTTCTAGGCGTTAGGCTCATCAAAGAATTGAGAAATTTGATAAACCTAACGTGTCTAAGTATTGCAGTACTTAGTCTTAAACGTTAGGTTTATCTTATTTTATAATCAAATAACTGATTATTTCTTAAGAATTAACACTACGAGGGTAGCGAATAAAATCATTAATGATAATGCTTCGTATACAGTCATAATGTCACCTCCCTCGAAAAGACGGAGATGAACCTAACTCACGTTAATGGCTCTTTCGTTATTAGTATATAGCGGAATTTGAATATTGAAAAATACGAATTAATTTCGTACAACTTTTACACAATTATAAGGATAGTCATAGGTATTATATGGTATAATACTTTCATTATGTAGTGAGAAAAGGAGATCTAAATGGCAAATTTACCTAACTGCCCTCAGTGCGGCGATGAGTACACATACGAAGATGGTCATATGTTTATCTGCCCTATGTGTGGCAATGAATGGACAGCGGCTGACGCGCAAGCTGCAGCTGAAGCAGGTATCACTCGCGATGCTAACGGTAACGAGCTAGCTGATGGCGATACAGTTGTTGTTGTAAAAGACCTCAAAGTAAAAGGTGCGGGCATCTTGAAACAAGGTACGCGCGTAAAAAATATTCGCCTCATCACTGGTGCGAGCGATGGACATGATATCGATTGCAAAATCGATGGTTTCGGTGCAATGGCCTTGAAATCCGAAATGGTTAAGAAAATCTAACTATAAATAAATCCCTACTGATTATGCATCGGTAGGGATTTTTTCGTGGTATAATCAACGTATACTGCGTGTAGCGTGAGAGTATTTAGTCGAGAGGAAACTATGTTAAAACGTGTTGTGTTACTAGCCTTATTGGCTTCTACGATGGGAACTGTTGGTTCTTTGGCGGCTGATTTAAAGCCTACAGATAAGCGTACCTATGAATTACAGCAACAAATCTCTTATAATGTCATCATTCCTAGTGAGGCTTTCAAAACGAGTGCTGACGGTACCTTGATTGTTCCAGTAGAGATTAAGACCGATGATAAGGGGAATATTGTGGCTGTTGAAGCGGGGCCTAATAATTGGAAATTAGATCGTGAGGCTTACCCCATCTTTGAAGAGGCTGCCAAAGAAGCGGCTTGGAATACAAAGCATGTCGATACAGAGGAAGAATTGGTGATAACCATTCCAGTTAGTATTGTTATGCTATCCGGAGATAAGCCTAAGAAAAAATAAAGGAGCACTTATGGAATCTACAAAAGATTTAGAGAAATATACTTACGACCTACTGGCGGAGCGTGGTGTTACGTTAGAGGATATTGCAGAGCTCGTTTTATACGTTCAAAAACCGTATATGCCGAATTTAAAGATTGAAGAGTGCCGTGAGCATGTGGCATCCGTGCTTTCAAAACGAGAGGTACACAATGCGATAATTACAGGCATTGAGCTCGACAAGTTAACGGAACAAAATAAATTGTCTCAGCCTTTGCAACGCATCGTGGCTAATGATGAAAGCCTCTATGGCATCGATGAAATCTTGGCCTTTTCCATCGTTAATCTGTATGGTTCTATTGGCTTTACGAACTATGGCTATTTAGATAAGGTAAAGCCGGGTATTATTAAGAAGCTAGATAGTGAAGAGGGCGGTCACTGTAATACATTCCTCGATGATTTAGTGGGCGCCGTGGCAGCCGCAGCAGCAGGTAAATTAGCCCATAATAAACCCGATCGAGTGCGCCATGCATTGGCCGAAGAAAAAGAATAAATGACTGCTATTGATGTTATCAAGAATTAAGAGTATAACTAGTAGTGTAGTGAATAATTAACGTGTTTTTTGTAGACTATATACAGGAGGAACTATGCAAAAGGTTCTAGTTGTTATCGATATGCAAAATGATTTTGTAGATGGTGCCCTTGGTTCGACGCAAGCACAGATGATTGTAGATAATGTGCGTAAAAAAATTGAAAGCTTTGACGGGCCAATTATTTTCACCCGCGACACGCATGGTATAGATTATCTTGAGCACCAAGAGGGAAAAATGTTACCAGTGCCGCACTGCGTAAAAAACACAGAGGGCTGGCATATTGTGAAAGGTTTAATCGAAGCTGCAGAAGGGCGTCCTATCATGAGCCCTGTATCCTTTATCGATAAGCCAAATTTCGGATCCTTTGAACTATTATCTCGTTTGGAAGGCATGAATTCGGTGAACCCCATTGAGTCTATCACGCTCGTTGGTTTATGTACTGATATTTGCGTTGTTTCTAATGCGATTATACTGAAAGCAGGTTTGCCAGAAATCCCTGTTTACGTAGATTCTAGCTGCTGTGCTGGCGTTACGGAAGAATCTCACCAAGCGGCATTAACAACGATGAAAATGTGTCAGTGTATCATTGACTAAAGCTGTATACTACATGCAATATTGAATGATTAGCAAAGACTATATTGAACTATTTTTTTAATAGTGATATGCTGAAGATAATTACATAGCAGAGTATGCAAGGGAGTCTATATAATAGGCTGAGAAAGGGCTGTTAGCACCTGACCTTTGACCTGATCGGGATCATGCCCGCGTAGGAAGCACGCAAAGACCATAAAAGGGTATCGATCAATTTTCGATACCCTTTTTCTTGTATACAAAGCTACATGGTTTTATTCAATAGGAGGATATGTAATATGTTTTACACTCAATTGGAAGCTGCTAAGAAAGGCTTTGTAACGGATGCGATGAAAATCGTAGCGGAAAAGGAACAGGTTCCTGTGGAACGCATACGAGAACTCGTGTCTCTTGGGCAAGTAGTGATTCCTTGCAACAAGAATCATACGTGCATTGATCCGGAGGGGATAGGAAAGGCGTTGCGCACTAAAATCAATGTAAATCTAGGCACTTCGCGGGATGTGACGGACTATGATAGCGAATTAGAAAAGGTGAATTGGGCCATCCAACTAGGGGCCGAATCGATTATGGATTTATCTACTCACGGGGACACTCGTATTTTTAGACGCAAGTTGACTGGCGAGTGTAAGGCCATGATTGGCACGGTCCCTGTATATGACAGTGTGATTCACCATAAAAGAGACTTAGCAGAGCTGACAGCACAGGACTTTTTAGACACCATCCGATTGCACGCGGAAGATGGGGTAGACTTTGTGACCTTGCACTGTGGTATTACCCGTCAAACGATTGAACAAATTAGAAAGCATAAACGTAGATTGAATATTGTAAGCCGTGGTGGTAGTCTCATCTTTGCGTGGATGAGTATGACCGGCAAGGAAAATCCATTCTACGAATACTTTGATGATATCTTGGATATTTGCCGAGAATACGATGTGACAATCTCTTTGGGTGATGCATGCCGTCCAGGGTGTTTGGCCGATGCTACGGACGTATGTCAAATTGAAGAATTGGTGCGATTGGGAGAACTTACAAAACGAGCTCATGAAAAAGGCGTTCAAGTCATTATCGAAGGGCCTGGCCATGTGCCGCTCAATCAAATTCAAGCTAATATGGAAATTGAGGAAACCTTATGTGGCGGAGCTCCGTTCTATGTACTAGGGCCGTTGGTAACAGATATTGCACCTAGCTATGACCATATTACGGCTGCCATCGGTGGTGCCGTAGCAGGTATGCATGGGGCGTCTTTCCTTTGCTATGTGACTCCAGCGGAACATTTGGCGTTGCCTAATACGGATGATGTAAAAGAGGGCATCATGGCGTTCAAAATTGCAGCTCATGCGGCAGATATAGCGCGAGGCATCCCTGGTGCTCGAGATAGAGATGATGCGATGGCTGATGCGAGACGCGTCCTTGATTGGGAGGCGCAATATGCTTGTGCTCTCGATCCTGAACGAGCTCGCAGTATTCGTGAAAGCCGTGCTCCAGAGGAAGGTCATAGTGAAACTTGCAGCATGTGTGGCAAGTTCTGTGCTGTACGAAGTATGAATAAGGCATTGAACAGCGAATATATTGATATCCTATAAATAGTATTTGTGAGCGGCTTATGGTTAGTGCTTTTAATGGTTTTTTGTAGTATATGGCCCATAAGGGAATCATACGGATGTATTTGATCTATGCATTATCGGTCTTATAGGCATATTGACGATTTTCTATATAGAGCATATAATAAATAAAGAATGATAATTAATATTAATAATAAATAACTGATGCAGGTGCATCGAATAGCTTTCACTAGAACGATACGTACTGATACATATCGTTCCATGCCCTAAATTTAAGGAGGACTATTATGAAACCTTTCGAACTTGCACCATTACCATACGCTTACGATTATCTTGAGCCTGTTATCGACACAGCAACAATGAAATTGCATCATGACAAGCATCATCAAGCGTATGTTAATAATTTGAAT
>ENA-OWMY01000106-OWMY01000106.1-metagenome-genome-assembly--contig:-NODE-106-length-26068-cov-4.713912_pt1 | contig 26068 bp, 12 predicted proteins | sample MGYA00245358_ERZ651122 | MGnify/ENA primary metagenome ERZ651122 (study PRJEB26857, sample SAMEA4031752) | metagenome | biome: human; feature: oral; material: saliva | place: Philippines | collected 2014...
TTCCACCCCGTTCCCGCAGAGACCGCTAGAGCTAGCCGGCAGGAGCCGCACCCAGCGCAGGCTCCGGGCCTAGAGCGAGGACGCTAGACCCGTGAGCATCCGGTATGGGCTACTCCCCCGCTGTCTCTTAGGCTTAGCCTCTTAGCCTTAGCGAGAAGCCGAGGCGCTGGGCTTCGCGCTTGCGGGGGCACTCGCAGAAGCCGCGGCACTGGGAGCCGCAGAGGCACTAGGCGCCGCCGAAGCAGAAGCCTTAGCGGAAGCCGCACTCTGCGCCTCCTCAGCCTCCAGAGCCTTCTTCACGGCCGCCTCCAGACGCTTCTGAGCCTCACCGTAGGCAGCCCAGTCGCCCTTCTTCATTGCCGCATCAGCATCGGTCATCGCCTTCGAGGCATCCGTCAGAGCCTGCTTCAGCTCCGAAGACTGCGAAGCCGACGAACCGCCGGTCGAAGCGCCCGAAGAACCAGAGGAGCCAGAGGAGCCGGAAGCGGAAGCCGAGGGGCTAGCCGCCGCAGAACCGTCCAACTTCGCACCCGAAGAGCCACCGAACACCTGGTTCAGCGCTTCCTCCAGAGTCGGAGCGAAACCGACCTTATCGCCGAAGCTCACCAGCACACGCTGCAGACGCGGGTACTTAGCGTCACCGCTCGACTGCACGTACACCGGCTGAACGTACAGCATGCCGCCGCCCACCGGCAGAGTCAGCATATTGCCGTTAATAACCTCAGACGAACCGCGGCGCAACAGGTTCAGCTGGTTCGACACCTCAGCATCAGAGTTGAAAATATTCTGAGCCTGGCCCGGGCCGGGAACCACCGAAGAACGCGGCAACTCCAGCAGACGCAGCTTGCCGTAATCGGGTCTACGCTCGCCGTCCTTGCCGGTACCGGCATCACCATTAGCGGCAAGGAAGCCGTACATCACGTTACGAGAGTTCGAATCGCTCTGCTGAGGAATGAACGTGGTCGTCAACGAGAAGTGCGCACGCGAATCACCGGGCATCTGCAGGGACAGGTAGTAGGGCGAAATCGGCTGGTTACGATCATTGGTCGGGTCGTTCGGAATCGACCAGACATCGTCACCTGCGTAGAAGCTATTCGCGTTCGTCACGTGGTACTTATTCAGCATGGTGCGCTGAACATTGAACATGTCAGTCGGGTAACGCACGTGGCTCATCAGCGAAGCGTTCATCTCACGGTAGCTCTTCACCGTGCCAGGGAAAACGCCCTGCCACGCCTTCAGCACCGGATCCTCCTCGTCCCACGCGTACAGGGTTACCGAACCGTCATACGCGTCCACGGTAGCCTTCACCGAGTTACGGATGTAGTTCACCGAGTTGGAACGCTGAGCACCCGCAGCGGTTGCCGCATCCTGGGAGCTACCCTGCGCGTAGGGGAACTGATCGCTCGTAGTGTAAGCATCCACGATCCACTGCACGCGGTTATTCACAATCGCCGGGTACGGCTTAGAATCCACGCTCAGGTACGGCGCCACCTTACGCACACGATCCAGCGGGTTGCGTTCGTACAGAATCTGCGAACCCTCACGCACCGCATCCGAAAGCAGAATGTCAGAGGACTGGAACTTAATCGCGTAAGACAGGCGAGCCAGCAGCGAATCAACGCGAGGACCACCGTAACCGGCGAAAGTGTACTTCGCGTCGGAGGCATTGGTTTCCTCAGCAGAGAGCGGACGGTCCAACTCCAGGGTGTCGCCCTTACCGCCCACAATCGAATACTCCGGCGAGCTCATGCCAAAGTAAATACGAGGCTCATAATCCTCGCTCAGGGTACCGGTCGCCTTAATGCCGGACTGCAAGAACTTCGGGTTACCCGCAGAATCCACCTGGTTACCGTACGCGGCAATCACCCCGTAACCGTGGGTGTACACCACGTGGCGGTTATACCAAGAATCGCCGCTCGTCTGCGCCGGGTTCAGCTCACGAGCCGCCAACACCGTATCCTGCGTGGTGTTACCCACCGCATAGCGGTCCACCGCCAGCTGCGAATCAAAACGGTAGTACGGACGGAACTGCTGCATCTGAGCAAACGCCGAGGACACAACATTCGGATCCAACAGACGAATATTCGCAATGGTCGCGCTCGAAGAGCTCAATGCACCGGCACGAGTATCAATCGTCGCGTCATACGGGGTGGTCTCAATCTTGTCCAGACCGTACGCGTAACGGGTCGCATCAATATTGCGCTGAATGAACTTCGACTGAGCACCCTGCTCATTCGGAACCACCTGGAAACGCTGAACAATCCACGGGTACAGGCCGCCAGCAACCACGGCAACAATCACCAGCATCGCGGTGCTAATCAGCGGCAGACGCCAACGATTTATCGAAGCCGCCACCACAAACATGATCGCCACCAGCAAAGCAGAAATCGCCAAAATAGCGTTCACCGGGATCGACGAGTTCACATCCGTGTACATTGCGCCAGCCCAGCGGCCCACCTGCTGCTGAGTCGAGGAATAACGATCCAGCCAGAAGCTCACCGCACGAGTCAGCAAAAACACAGCCACCACAATCGCAGCGTGACGACGGAACGCCACGGTAGTGCTCACACCACCGGGCTGCACCTTAATACCGCCGTAGAAGTAGTGCATGAACAGACCCGCGAGCGCCGACAGCACCACAGCGGAGGTCACCAGAGTCACCACCATGCGGAAGAACGGCAACGCAAACAGGAAGAACCCGTAATCCAGACCGAACTCGGGGTCAGTCTTACCGAAGGACTGCTGGTTGAAGAACAGCGCGACGGTGCTCCACTGAGTCATCGTCGCCGAAGCAATGAACAGACCCAGCAGCAGCGGAACCGCAATCAGCAGAACCTTACGAGCCTTATCCACGCTCTCGTGGTAGCGGCGCATGCTCTCCTCAGCGCGCTGCTGACCAAACACGTCACGAAGCATCTGCTCGGCAGCATCCGTGCCGCTGGTCGGTACGCTCTGATTCGGGTTCGGCGTCTCCTCCGGCTTCTTCTCGGACGCCGGCGCCACATCAGCATGACGGACCGCGTAGGACATCGAAGCCCACAGCGGCACAGCAATCACCACGGCAGCCACCACAAACACGGCAGCCTTCAACAAAATCTGGGTAGTGAACACGGAGCTATAACCCAGCTGATCAAACCACAGCCAGTCCGTGTACACCTGGGACGCACCCACAAAAGCAGCAATGAGCACCGCCACCACAGCAATCGTCACCCGCAAGGGGCCACGACGCTTAGGCGTTGACTTCTTCGGCTTGGGATGCGCAGTGCTATTGGTCGACTCAGACACAATTCCTCGCTCATCATACGTTCAGAGAAAATAACTGCCTTTAAGTATCTCAGAGGTACAGCAGAAGGGCAGAACTCTCAACGCAGAACAGCCCCGGCTCTTAGCGAACCGGGGCTGACTTCTACGTTAGATAAGGGTTGGGGACCACACGATTAGGAACCGCAGCGGGGCAGGGAATCATCCGGGGTGCCGGACTTAATCGCCTCCACCGTCTTCACCGCCTCATCCAGGGTCGACACCGGCACAACCACCATCGTGCCGCGCACCTGACCGGCGTGATAGTAGTTGAACAGGTCGGGGTCCTGCGCCTGCATCTTCACAATCGAATCGCAGTTCTCCTTCGGCGCCAAGAAATAACGCGCGCCGTAACGGCCCGTCGCCAAAATCTTGTACTTGATGCCGCCAATTGCGCCGACCTTACCGTCAGCATCAATCGTGCCGGTACCCGAAATGTAGCTGCGGTACGGGTCGCCTCCGGCATCCTCATCGGCGAGCAGAGTACCCTCGCTCAGCTTATCGACTGTGCCCAGCGCCAGCATCAGACCCGCGCTCGGGCCGCCCACACCGTCCAGGTTGTACTGCACGTGCGCCGGCAGGTCATAGCTCTGCTTCAAACCCGCGCCCAGAATCCAGCGGCTATTGTCGCTGGAGCGAACCGGGGTCAGCTTAAAGGTCTGCTGCTTGCCGTCACGTTCCACGGTCACGTCAATCGGCGAACCGTTCGAGGCGTTCACCGCCTTCGGAACATCGGTGAGAGTCTCAATCTGCTTCTCCCCCACCTTCACGATGCGGTCGTCAGCCTTCAGAGCGCTCGCTGCCGGGGAACCCTCCACCGTGGAAAGCACCTGAACCTTCTCAGTTACCGCCATCTTCAGCTGGCGCATCGCCGCGACCTTCGCCTGAGTCTGCGAATCAGCCATCTGCGCGCCGGTCGCCGCCGTCGCCTGCTCATGGCTCACGTGCGGGTACAGAGCATCGGTCGGCACCACGAGGCTGCGGTTACCGTCAAACGCCAACCAGCCGTAGAACGCCTCCGCACCGGACAGCTCCGTGTACGGGCCACCCGAAACCGACACCGTGGTCATGTTCATCTTGCCGAACGTCTTATAGCTGGGCGCGCCAGAAACCTCAATGACTTCCTTCTCCTGATAGGTTCCGAGCACGTCAAAGAGCGGGCCGGGGCCCTCCTTCACATAGGAACTGGGCAGAACAAAAGCACCAGCCAGCAGGGCGCACGTCGCCACAGCGCTCACCGAACGCAAGTTCACACGGCGCGGCGCAAAACGCGAACGGCGCTTGGTCGCCTTCTCATTACTCTTCACGCTCGCGGAGGCGGCGTTCGGCTGCTGCTCAGCATCGGGGGTGGACTTAGTCATGGTTTCTACAGTACCGGATAAACCTGCTTTTCAACACGCCGGCGGGCACTGTGACAACACGCGGGCGGGCACCGTCACCCCGCCAAAAGTAGAGCACCCAGGAGGCGTTGATGTTCTGACACGCGCCACGGTATGTCAGCACCGCGCGGTGACAGCGGCACGAAAAAGCTCCCAAAACCCGACCCCAAAGACAAGCTTGTGTGCCCTTAGCTGATTAACCCGCCTCCACAGCAATGGCACGGGAAATTCTCAGCAAAAATCGGTAGGCTGGACAGCGAGCGGGCCAGTTGCGCCCACCCCCGGATTACGAAAGGCTTCTACATGTCTGAGAACCCCACCGGCGGCGCCTCCAACGAGCGCGACCCCCTCGAAGAATTCATTAAGAAGATGCAGGAGCAGGGCTTCGACCCCTCCGCAGGGGCAACCGGCCAGGGCGGCAAGGGCGGCTCCTCCAACGCACAGAATCCCTTCGGCGCGCTCTTCGGCGAAGGCGGTCAGAACCCCTTCGGCATCAGCATCGACCCCGAAGACCTGAAGAACATGGGCATGAGCTTTGACCCCGCCATGATGCAGAGCATGTTCGCGCAGGTGCAGGCGATGTTCTCCGGCGCGGGCGCATCCGACAGCCCCAGCGGCGTGAACTGGGACAACGTGAAGAACCAGACCCGCCAGATGCTCGCATCCATGGGCGAAGACCCCTCCGTACCCGAAAACCTCAAGCGCGCCGTAGAAGACGCGGCGAACCTCGCCGACCTCTGGCTGGACGCGGTGACCACCATTGAACGTCACAACCACCCGGTGCAGGCATGGTCCAAGGCGGAATGGGTTGAGCATTCCTTCGACTCCTGGCGCGAAATGGTCGAGCCGGTCGCAGCCGAAGTCACCCAGTCCATGGTCATGCCCGGCGCACCCGAAGACGTACCCGAAGAGATCTCTCAGATCCTCAACAGCGGCTTCTTGAATAACATTGGTTCCGTGATTTTTGGTGCGCAGATGGCGCAGGCGCTCGCGCAGCTCGCCGGCGAGGTCTATTCCTCCACCGACGTGGGCTTCCCCCTCGCGCCCGGTTCCTCCGCGCTGCTGCCCAACGGCTACCAGCAGCTCGCCGAGAGCATCGAGGTGCCCCCGCAGGAGGTTCTGCTCTACCTTGCCGTGCGTGAATCCGCGCTGATCCGCCTGCACAAGGCAAACCCCTGGCTGCGTGAAGACCTGGTTCAGCTCGTGGCGCGCTACGCCCGCGGCATTCGCGTAGACATGAACCGCATGCAGGACGCCGCATCCCAGGTGGACATGAGCAACCCCGACGCCGTACAGGAAGCATTCGAAGGCGGCATGTTCAGCCCCCAGCGCACCGAAGACCAGGAACTGGCGGTGCAGCGTCTGGAGGGTCTGCTCGCGCTCATCGAAGGTTGGGTATCCGTCGTCACCGAGGACGCGACCCGCAACCTGCCCAAGGCACCGCAGCTGACCGAAATCATGGCGCGCCGCCGCATCGACGGCGGCCCCAGCGAGCAGGTCTTCGAGAACCTGGTCGGTCTGGAACTGCGCCCGCGCCTGGTGCGTGAGGCACAGCAGTTCTGGCGCTGGTACGAAAACGCCCACGGCATTGAGGCGCGCGACGGCCTCTGGGACACCCCGGAGACCCTGCCCACCCCCGCCGAGCTGGAAGACTTCACCGCATACGATGCGCGCATGAACGAAATCAGCCTGGACGACGTGGACTTCGACTCGGAGCTGCAGAAGCTGCTGGACGGCGGCTTCGGCGACGCGCCCGAAGAAAAGTAAAGTAGCGAAAGTAGCGCGGCGACAAGTAAATAGCTGATATTTGAGCGGGGGTGGCTTGTGAATGTACAAGCCACCCCCGCTCGAATGTTTCGTTTGGTTTTTGATTCTTTGATTTTCGGGAAGCGCTTTAGTCGGCGGGATTTTAGTCGGCGCTGTTTTCGCCGCGCTCACCTTCAGCACGTTCGCCCTCGGCACGCGAGCGCCCCAGCGCGTACCCCTCCAGGTAGGCCTGCGCCCGCAGCAGCTGCGGGTAGCGCGCCTCCAGGGTACGGAACGCCGCCGAATGATTCGGCTGCAACAGGTGGCAGAGCTCGTGGTGAATCACCGAATCAAGCACATACTCGGGTACGCCCTGCAACTCCGAGGAGATGCGGATCTGCGTGTTCGCGTAGGTAGCCGAGCCCCAGCGCTGACGCTGATTGCTCACCCAACGAATCGACAGCTTCTCCAACCTGCCCGAGGCAACCAGCTCCGGCAGATGCTTCTGCGCCAGGTGCAGGGCGCGGGAGCGCAGGTACTCGTCCGTGACCGTCAGCTGCGTGGCACGCTCACGGCGCGCGGCACGACGCTGAATGCGCGGCAACAGGCGGGCAATATGCTCGTCAATCTCTTCGCTCGTGCTCGCGGCGGGAATGAGCAGGCGGTAGGCGGGGTTGCCGTGCGCATCCTCCCCGTCGCGCTGCATGCTGATGGTGCGGGTGCGGCGCGCCGAGCGGACCAGCTCAATCTGCGGGCGGTCCTCGGTGGCGGGCAGAATCTCACGCTTAAAACGCTGAGCCATAATCTCCTCTTCCCTTCGACGAACGGCGGGGCTGAGTTGAGCGGGGCTGGCTATACGACGAGCCGGCGCTCTCAGCCCTGCGGCGGCGCTTCGCCGGATCAATATCATCCAGGAAACGCGAACGCTTCCGCTGACCGCGACCACCCACGGTGCGGGTCATCGTCCAGGTCAGCCACAGGTACTTGCGGGCGCGCGTAATGCCCACGTACAGCAGGCGGCGCTCCTCATCCACCTCATCCGGGGTGGTCGCAAAAGTAATCGGCATGAGGCCCTCGTTCAGACCACACAGGAACACGGCGTCCCACTCCAGACCCTTAGCCGCGTGCAGGGAGGCGAGGGTTACGCCATTGACCTGCGGGGCGTCATTGAATTCGCTGCGGTGGTTCAGGGTCGCCACGACCTCGTGCATGGTCAAAGGTAGCGGCTCGGGCACGCCCGGGCGCGGGTTCGCGCGGTGCTCCTGAAGCTGCTCTTCACGGTTCTGCGCCATCATGTCCACCATGTGAACCAGGGCGGCGAGGGACTCCCACTTCTGGCGGGTGGCGCCTCCGGAAAGGGGGCCCTCCTCCTTGTAGCCGAGGCCGCCGAGCACATCGCGGGTGTAGCGGGTGACATCCTCGGTACCGTCCGTGGACTTCGCCGAACCGCGCAGGGCAAGCATCGCCTGCTTGACCTCGGGGCGCTCAAAGAAACGCTCCGCGCCACGCAGCTGGTACGGAATATGGGCGGCAGCCAGCGCAGATTCAATTGCCGCCGACTGCGCGTTCGTGCGGAACAGCACCGCAATCTCCGAAGGCGGCACTCCGTCCTTCTCAATCAGGTCGCGGATATCCTCGGCAATACCGGCCGCCTCCTGTTCATCATCCGCGTAGCCGAACCACTCCACATCCACGCCGGGGCCGCGCTGAGACATCAGCTCCAGCGGCGGCGCCCACGAATGAGGGCTCGAATCGGGGTGCGGGCGACGCGCCGCCAACAAACGGTTCGCCAACTCCACCACCTGCGAATGGGAGCGGTAGTCGCGGGTCAGCTTCACCGTGTGCGCGCCACGGTACCGGCGCGGAAAATCCAGCAGGTAACGGCTGGTTGCACCGGTGAAAGAGTAAATCGTCTGGGAGGCATCGCCCACCACGCAAATATCGTTGCGGCCGCCCAGCCATACATCCAGCAGGCGCTGCTGTAGCGGGGAGACGTCCTGGTACTCGTCCACCACAAAGTGGCGGTACTGGTTGCGGACGGTCGCGGCGAGCTTCTCGTCCTCCTCCAGCATGGCAATGGTCAGCAGTAGAACGTCCTCAAAGTCGATGAGGTTACGCTCATCCTTCAAATCCTCGTACGCCTGGAAAATACGCTGCATATTCTGCGGGGTAATCGCCGAGGGCAGCTGCTTCTCACTCAGACGCTGCATGATGGTGTCCGGGGTGAGCAGCTGAACCTTCGCCCACTCAATCAGCGACGCCAAATCACGTAGCAGGGAACGGTCCGTACTGATGCGCAGACGGTTCGCCGCCTCCGTAATCAGCGAGGCTTTGTTCTGCACAATGGACGGGAACGTACCGCCCACCACCTGCGGCCAGAAATACACCAGCTGACGCAGCGCCGCCGAGTGGAAGGTACGCGCCTGCACGCCGTGCGCACCCAGCTGGTGCAGGCGGGTACGCATCTCCTCCGCAGCACGCAGGGTAAAGGTCAGGGCGAGCACGCGCGGGCCCTGGTAGCGACCAATCGCAATACCGTAGGCGATGCGGTGCGTAATCGCGCGGGTCTTACCGGTACCGGCACCCGCCAGCACGCGCATGGGCCCGTCCAGCTCGGTGGCGACCGCACGCTGATCCGGGTCAAGCCCGGCAAGAATATCGTCTGCGGAGATCATATGCTGAGGCTGCTGAGGTGTGGCGGTCATAATGCTCCATCAGTAAGGCGGGCGATACGGGCAGACGGCTTACGCTCGCGCGGGCATGCGGATATACGGGCATGCGGGTGCGCGAGGCGGTGATAGCCGGTCTTCCATTGTATTCTCCCAGACTGTGTTCTCCAGCCCCGCCGCGGTTTCTTAGCTGATGCTTTCATTCAGGGCGTGAGGATTCAGTGCATGAGGACCCCGCCTGTTTGGACGCGCGCGGTGAGAAGCTCAACGAAATGCGCAGGAATACGCAGACAAGCACGTTTAGGCTTGTCCACAAGTATCTTCACCACATGGCATAAAGATCCTAAAAACTACTAAACGGCACACATAGGTTTGGTAACCTTAACCCGTGACTTTATCTCCCCTTCAGCTAGCAGCCATTGTCTCCGCCGGAGTGCCCGGGATTTACCCCGTCGGCGCCGAACCGGTCCGCGAAGACAGCGACGACTTCGACTCGGCAATCATCGCCGACTCCACCGGTCGCCGCTGGCGAGTGCGCGCCCCGCGCCGCCCCGACGCCAGCATGCGTCTTGAAGCTGAACACCTCATCCTGCAGTCGTTCAGCCCCGGCCTGCGCGCCCGACTGCCCTTCGCCGTACCCACCGTCGCCGGCACCGTACCCTACGCGGGCGGCAACGTGTTCGTGTACACGCACATCCCCGGCACCATCTACGACGTGGACCAGCTCGCCGAGCTGAGCCGCCGCGAAGTTGCGGCGAACCGCCCCTCCCTGGCATCCATCATCGCCAAGGACATCGCAACCCTGCACGTGATGCCCGAAGACATTATTTACGAAGCCGACCTGCCCTCCTACTCTTCGGAGCAGATTCGCCTGCGCAAGAACGCCGAGCTCGAGCGTGCCGCCGCAACCGGCAAGGTGCCCGCCGACCTGCTCGCGCACTGGCGTACCGTGCTCTCCCCCGGACCCATGTGGCAGTTCCGCCCGCGCGTGGTCCACGGTGACATGGGCGCAGAGAACCTCGTACTGCACGTAACGCCCTCGACGGCGCGCATCGTGGAGGTCACCGGCTGGTCCGATGTGCACGTGGGCGACCCCGCGCAGGACTTCGCCTGGCTGTACTCCTGCCAGGACATCGACTTCACCGACGAGGCCATCGAGGTGTACCGCCAGCAGATGCCCCAGCTGCCCGACGCCTACCTGGCACAGCGCGCGAACTTCTACGCGGAGTTCGCAATCGCCCAGTGGCTCACCCACACCGTGGAGGTCGGCGACCGCGACGGCGCAACCCACGCAGTGTCCATGCTCCTGGACATTCAGGACGACCTGCGCGCCTCCGGCGAACTGCTTGGTCAGGAGGAGGTCGGCCCGCTGGTCGGCCCGGCAGAGTAGCTATTGGCTCAGGTAGTTGTTAGGTTGCCACCTAGCGCATAGGTTTTTATAGTTCAGCTAGATTTTCAGTTCAGCCCCGCAGTACTGCACTGCGGGGCTGAACTGTATCTACGGGGTTTACGGGGGTTTTATATCCGCTTGCCTGTGCCCGGTGAAACCAGTTCCCCGAGTGTCTGTCAAACCGACGGGATGATACCCATAAGGGCTAGTGGAGGGGCCTTAGTGGGCCTTTTATCAAAATTTATTTAAGTGTTTCCCCTCACCTTTTGAGCACCAGTTTTGCATTTTTGTGCATGAATGACTCAGATTAAGGCTGAGACTTGAAGGTGTGCCAAGAGTGCCATTCACAATATTTCCCGGGTGCAAATACACCACAAACCCACAAAAACCAACTTTTGGTTTTGGGAATCCACAGAGCCTCAACTTCATCTTGAACCATGCTCAAAATAGTGCATTTTAGGGTAAAAACTTTCCCTGTAGATTTTTCCAAAAACTCCTGGAATACTTTTGCTGTGCCGCGAGAAAACCAGCGGACACACTCCCCATAGCGCACTGACCAGCGCTGATATCGTGGCAGCGATAAATTGGGGAGACAGATTGGACGGGACCCTGACCGGTCATGTCAGGCCCGAGCCGGATTCATGCACCGCGCAACCAATCACCGATGGCAGAAATCTATAGAGCTACTTTCGAGGTTGTGTTTGAGAGTAAAGACGCACGCAAACCCCACGGGGCGCCGGCGGCGCGAGTGAGGCCGCGAAAGCGGCAGTCGTTCGGCGCGATTCTTTCCCGGAGCGTGCGAGGGCACGAAGTACCTCTATAGTTCTTCAGCGGCTGAGGACGCCTCATCACCCTAATGCAGTGGGGTGAAGAGGTGTCCTCTGCCATTAACCGTAAAAGTCCGCGCAGAAAAGCAGCTCACGAGGCGCAATGCCTACGTGAGCTGCTTTTCTATATTCGGTGACAGTAAGCGCTAGCACGCGAGCGCCGCCTACCTATGTTGTCTAGACCTGCTACCTAGCCCTTGCGCGCCTCACGAATCACCTTCGCCAGCTGCGCCTCCGTGGGCAGGCCGCCGCGGATCTGGTGATCCCACACCTCCGCAACGCCCTTGCCGCCCAGGTACACGAACACGGTGCTGATACGCTCCGGGTCCACGCCCATAATGCGGGAGAACGCGATACGGTACAGACCCAGCTGGAAGCGTCGGGACTGCATGGTCGACATCTTCGGGCGGGAACCACTCTTCCAGTCCACCAGGACCCAGCGTTCGCCGTCCTCATCCTCGGTGCGGAACACCGCGTCAATACGGCCGCGCAGGCTTAGACCCTCGATGTGGGTTTCGACCGGGTACTCGACCGCCCAGATGCGATCCTTCCACTCATCGCTGCCCCACTCGCTGTTGGCGAAGCGCTCCCAGAGGCGCTGAACGGAGGCCTCCAGTTCGCTCTCGGACTCCTCGTAGGCGTCCTCGAAGGTGAACTCGTCCTGCTCCTGCAGGTCAGCCGGACTTGCAGATTCAGAGGGGTCTGCGGGGTCTTCTGTAGACTCAGCGAGCGCGGTGGAGGCAGCGGAACCCGGCAGGTCAACGCCCACCGTGTCCTCCGCGTCGGGCGCCTCCAGCGGGTCGGCGCTCGGCGCCACCCCGAAGTGCTCCTCAATCAGCGCGTGCACCGCCGTACCAATCGTTGCCGCACGCGAGGGACGCTGAGGCACCGGGCGCATCAGCTGATGCACCGTGCCCTGCGGGTCCTCGCTCAGGCGAATGAACGTGGATGCGGACAGGTGCCCCGGCAGCTGGTTGCTGGGCACAGGGTCGGTCTGGCCCATCATGAGCAGTAGCAGGTCGGCTTCGCGTTCCCAGTCCACCGCCTGCTGGCGCAGGGATTCGGGAATGGCGGGTGCGGGGTGGTTTGCGCTCTCCCCCGCTACACCCTCCCCGCTCTGGTGCAGGTCATCGTCACCCGCGCCGACGGCGAGTTCCACCGCCAGGGCGGCACGCTCCACCGCCTCGCGACGGCTCGAGGAGTTAATCGCAATCTCACGCTCGAGGTGCTCGTGCTGGCCGCGGCGAAGCATCTCCTTTGTACCCTGCGTGAGAGCGTCATCAGACGCCCAACGCCAAATTACGGGGCGCTCCAGCGGGTCAAAAGGCCACATGGCGGTCAGCACCGCGCCCAGGTTCGGGTTCCTGTCCTCGTAGTTCTTCTGAGCGAATTGGCCGCGCACCTCAATCGGCAGCGCCGCCGCCACTGTCGGTGAGAAACCGGGCTGAGGCGGTTGCGTCTCACGCCATTTCTCCCGCTCCGTGGCCTCAACAATCCACTCAGGCACCGGCAGGTTCAGGCGGGAGCAATTCTCCGCCACCGTGCGTGCTCGTACAGAAGGAGCCGCTAGCTGCCAATCCTGCGCGAGGGCGGGAGCCATGACCTCAACCAGCGCCCAGGCGTAGCGTTGCACCTGCTCGGCGTAGGTTGCCCGGGCGTTCGCGCGCGCCTCCGCCTGCTCGGGGGTGAGCTCGTCAGCATCTACGTAGAGTTCGAGGTCCTCCAGTAGAGCCGTCTCATCGGGGGCGGGCGGCAGGTTCGAAGGATCCACGACCGTGCCGTGCACCAGGGTCACCGGCTCCACCAGGCGGTACTTCGACTCAGCCAGCTGCTCAACCCAGCGTCGCACATGGTTCAGGTGCACCTTTTTGCGTTTATCGGCGGGGTTCGGCATTGTGTACGACAGGCCCATGCCCACCAGCTGCGGCGCCGCCCAGGGGGTATCCATGGTCTCCTGGAAGCGCACGGAGGGCGCATCTACCGTGGGCGTGCCCATGCCGAAGAACGACGCAAAAAGCATCTCCATCAGCTCCTCCCAGAAGGGCTGCACCGGCTGAGGCGCCACAGAAGCACTCTTCCAGCGGTAGGCGCTCATCGCCAGCAGGTTACGGGCACGGGTCATCGCCACGTACATGAGGCGGCGGTCCTCCATGCCGGCGTGCTCGGCGGCGTCATCCTTATGCTCGCTCAGGTAGTCTTCCAGGTCCTTTGCCTTCTCGAAGGCGGTAATCTCCTCCGCAGTCTCAAGGATCGACGGGAGGTACTCGCGGTCGCCACGCAACGGCCAGGGCAGAGCCGCATTAGCCGACATCTGCCACAGGTTCGGGGTCTGCCCGCCGGTCGCGCTACCGCACAGACCCGGCAGAAGCACATGATCCCACTCCAGACCCTTCGCGGCGTGCATGGTCATCAGCTGCACCGCGTTCGGGTCAGGCTCCACAGTGCCCAGCGCCAGGCCCTTCTCCTCATCATCGGCACGCTCAAGCCAGGCGAGGAAGCCCATCACGTAGCTCACACCGCCCGAAGACAGCAGGAAGCGGCGCGCACCCGGGTCGCCTTCCTCCGCGCTCACGCCGTCAGAACCGGCGTAAATCATCGCGTTAATACGCGGCGCCGACATGCCGTAGGCGGCGGCAACCTCGTGGAAAGCGTCCAGGTTCGCGCGCGAACCCAGCGGGTCGGTACCCGGGCGGACCGCCAGCTCAATATCGAGCAGCATGGTCCGCTCAATCTCGTACAGAAGCGTGCCCAAATCCTCGCTCAAACCGGCACGCAGCACGCGCATCTGCTCAGCAAAAGCGCGCAGACGCTCCAGCGCCGCCGGGGAGAAGCGGCGGTACTGCTCACCGTAGAGGGGTTCGCCGTCCGCGCCGTCCTGCGGCAGGTTCTCCACCGCCTCAATGAGGGAGGCGTAGCCGGAGGAATCCTCCACCGCGCCCTTGAGGGTTTCGTCCAGGCGTTCCTGGGCGGCACGCAGGTGCTCCGCCTGCAGGTTGATAGCCGCTGCGTCGTCGGCGTCTTCAGCCTCCGCGAGCATACGCAACGCCATCTGCTCACGCAGGGCACGCTCACGCTCACGCACCAGCGACTGCGCCCAATCACCCAGCGCCAACATATCCGCCGCACCCAAACGCCAACGCGCACCCGTCAGCAGGCGTGCCAGGGCATCCGAACGGTTCGGATCAGCCAGCACACGCAACGCCGACACCAAATCCACAACCTCCGGCTGGGAGAGCAAACCGCCCAAACCCACCTGCTGCACCGGAATACCCAGGCGCTCACATTCCACACGAATCGGGTCCAGCTGACCGTGCACACGCGCCAACACCGCAATCTCGGGCATCTTCAGACGCGGACGCACAGAACCATCACCGGAACGATGCGCCGCGTAGGCACGCTCATACTCGCGCACCGCCTGCGCACGCATCGCCGCGATACGCTCGGCAATAGCCACAGCCTCCTCACGGTCAGAGTCGTGGTACGTCAAATCAACGCGCCCCACCATGCCCGCGGCAGCCTGCTCAAAAGCGGGCGAACCGGGCTCCCCCACCAGGGCGCAGCGCGGGCGCAGGTCAGGAACCTGAGCGGCGGTAATATCGCCGTCGGCGGCACGCACCCACTCGGGAACCTCCTTCAGCTTCTCCGCCACGTGGTTCGCCGCGTTCAACACCGAAATGTCGTTACGCCACGCAATGGACAGGAACAGTGGCTGCACATGCTCGGTCGGGAAATGACGGTAGAAGCTGAACATCTGGCCGTCCGAAGCACCACGGAAACCGTAAATCGACTGCTTCGGGTCACCCACAGCCATCACCGGATGCGCCGGGATACCCGCAGCCTCATCGGCACCGTAAATCGAGGAGAACAAGCTCATCTGCGCGTGCGAAGTGTCCTGGAACTCATCCAGCAGAACCACCTTGAAGCGGGCACGCTCACCTTCACGGATCGCCGGGTCAGCCTCCGCAATGCGGGCGGCAAAACGCATCAGGTCACCGAAATCCAGCACCTGCATGCGCGCCTTCACGCGGGCGTAGCTCATCGCCATACGCGCGTACACTCGGCGGTTACGCAACAGACGCTGAACCTTCAGATTGTCCCTCTCGGTCTTCGTCTCACGGCGCGGATCAGGCACCGCCGCGTACGCCGCCAGCTGCTCGGTACAGAAGTCAATGACCTCCTGCGGCTCCACCAGGTGCTCCGCGCACTCGTCAGAAAGTTGCAGCATCTGGTTAATCATGGTCGCCGCAGACACCGGCACGCTGTCCTTATCGAGGGGAAGCTCCCCCTCCCAGTACTGCACAATCTGCGCGGCAAGCTGCCACTTCTGCGCATCGCCAAGCATCTGCGCGTCCTGCTCCACGCCCAGGCGCAGACCGTACTCCTTGACGAGGTTATTCGCGTAGGAGTGGTAGGTGAGCACGGTCGGGTCAGCGACGCCCTCGCGCAGTTCCTCATCGGTCGGGGCGACGCGACGGCTACGGCGCAGCGTGTTCAGACCGGCACGCATACGGCTGCGCAACTCAGTTGCCGCCTTGCGGGTGAAGGTCACGCCCAGCACCTCTTCAGGGCGCACAAAACCGTTATCAACCAGCCAAATCACGCGGTCAACCATGGTCGCGGTCTTACCCGAACCGGCACCCGCAATGACGAGGGTCGGGGCGGGGCCCGCCTCAATCATGCGCACCTGCTCGGGGGTCGGCTTCTTACCGTCAGCGCCGTTGAGCATCTCGGCAATGTCAAGGGCGCTGCGGTAGTCGGCAGGCTTCAGCGCGGGGTCGTTCGCGGCGGCTTCTGCCGAGAAGAGCGCGCCGTTGGGCAGCTGCCAGCTATTGTGCTCGCACCACTGGGCGGGGGTGAGCATGCCGGCACCAGAACCGGGGTGAGCGCCGGGGGTAGTAGCGCCCTGCATATCAGCGCCGTATGCGCCAGAGTCAGTCATGTTTCCTCTTCCTCACGGATCATTCTCATGGGAGGTTCGGGGTGAGTGATATCGAAAGTAAACGTAGGGTACGCGGCTACTAGGGCTGCGTCACCTGGCGGCCGCGCGTACAAATCGGGCAAATCTCCGGCAGGCGGCACCCGTAGCCGCCCTCACGGTGACGAGCCTGAACCTGCGAGCCAGCAATCAGCTCCGCGGCGTGCTGCACCAGCTCAGCCGCCCACGAATCGTGCTCCGTAAGGGCGGGCTGAACCTGCAGGCGAGTCTTGCTCTCATCGTTCACGCCCGAGGCGCCCAACTGCACGAGCGCCGCGCCTCCGGACCGACCCGTATAGCCGGTGTACTCCAGCTCCTGGGGGCGGGCATCCGGTAGCGGTTCGCCCGCCTCCAGGGCGGCGGCTTCGGCGCGGTAACGCTCCTCCAGCTGCTCACCCGCGCCAGCTTCCACCGCAATCTGGTAGGCGGCAAGCTGCGGATGCGTCTCCATCTCCGCACCGGTCGGCTTAGACTTGCCGGTTTTCAGGTCAACAATGGCGTAGCGGCGGGTGCCGTCCTCCGCCGGGGCGGTACCCTCGAGGCGGTCCACGCGGCCGGTGAGCAGTGCATCCAGCTCGCCGACCTCACCGGCGGGGTCGAAGGGCACGGGCACACGCACCGAGAAGGAGCCTTCAACACCGAGGTTCTGCCAGCCGGCGTCGCCCATGTGCTGACGGTAGTAGTAACTCAGGCGCAGAATCATGCGCTTGGCGCGCTCGTAGAGAGCGTAAGATTCCCAGGGCACGCGCTCGCGGTACTCTTCGTCGGTTTCGTCCTCCTTGCGGGCGGGCACGCCGAGGGAGCTAATGCGCTCGTCGAGGGCGGTTTGGAGCTCTTCGAGGGTGCCGGTCGGGTACTCCTCGGCGATGGCGTGAATGAGCGTGCCGAGGGAGCGGGACAGGTCGGTTTGGGCTTCTGCACGGGCGGCGGAGACCAGCCAGTCCAGCGGGGAGCTGTGGATGGTTTCCAGGCGCGAGGGCGAGAGCGTAATCGTGCGGCGGCCGGGGTTTTCGGCCTGTTCTTCACCGTGTTCTTCGTCGTCTTCGCCGTGGTTTTCGTCCAGTTCAGCGTGGTCTGCCGGGCTGTGCGCAAAGAGCAACTCCGTACTAGAAAGCGGCAGCAGACCCCACCACTCGTCGGGATCGGCGCCGGGCGCCTGCGCATTCGCCAGGCGCGCCAGAGTGCGGGAGGCGGCATCGAGTCGGTACGCGGAAGCCTCCGGGGTGAGCGCATCTTCCTCCGGCGCGTTGTGCACCTGCGCGCCGTGCTGAGCGTCTTCGGCACGCATGGCGTTCAGCGACTCCTCAACGAGGGTGCGGCGAAGCTCCGCCACCAGGGAACGCAGGGTAGCGGGGCGGCGCACGCGGGTGATGGGCACGTCCGTGGAGTCGCCGACCGCGTCGGTGGGTAGCACGAAGTCGAAGAACTCGCCGGGTGCCTGATCGTCGTTGCGTACGGCGGTGAGCACGAGGCGGGTGCTGGCTCGGGTGGCGGCGACGGCGAACATGCGCAGCTCGTCGTGGCGGGTGTCGCGCACGCGTTCGGGGTAGCTGCGGATACGGGCGGGCGGCACAGGCTGTGCGCTCTCCCCCGCCTGCTGTTCTGCCTGCTGGGCGCGCTGACGGAGGCGCGCATCGCACAGGTCCACAAGGTCGCCGGTGCTCAGCAGGGAGCCGCGCACGGTGGTGTTGGGCCAGGTTCCTTCCTGCAGACCGCATACATATACGGTGCGCCAGGACTGACCTGCGGCGAGCGCGGGGGTGAGAATCTCGACCGCGTCTTGGCGTACGCCGCGGGCGGCGAGGGTGTCCATGGGCAGGTCCTGCGCATCGATGAAGTCGAGGAACTGCTCGGCACCGGCGCCGCGCATCTGCTCGTCGAATCGGTCGGCGGCTTCGAAGAGACCGATCATGGCGTCGAGGTTGCGGTGGGCGGCATCGGCGTCGGGGCCTGCGCCGCGCGACTGGGTGACCCAGGTTTTTTCGAGGCCGCTGGCTTCCCAGAGTGCCCAGAGCACTTCGGTGCTGGTGGATTCGGGGCGCGCGAGTGCTTTACGTCCGGCGGAGAGCACGGCTGCGATGCGGTGCACGGCGCGTCCTACACCCTCTTCGGGGAGGGTTTCGGGGTGTAGCAGTGCGCCGAGGAGCAGGTCGTCGCTGGGTCGGTGGCCGCCGCTTTGCAGTTCGATGGATCGTAGCTGCTGGCGGAGTCGTCGCACGTCCATGCTGGATGCGCCGCCGAGTCGGGAGGTGAGCAGGGTGATGGCGCTCTGCGCGCCGCCGAGGGGGTTGGCGCGGCTTTCTTCGGCGATGACGTCGTCGAGGCTTCTGCGCATGAGCTCTTCAGCTTCGGTTGCGCTGAGGGTCTCAAAACCGCCGCGCTCCTCCGCCTCCGCGCCTTCTGCGCTACCTCCAGCGGGCATGTGTACGGCGGGGTTCAGCGCCTTCTCGCCGCGCTTGCGGGCGTAGACGAGCAGGCTGAGCGCATCGAGGAAGGGGCGTACGGCGGGCTCGTCGCGCACCGGCACGAGCGCCGCGGAGGTACGCGAGGGAATGCCGTTCGAGGAGAGCACGCGGCGGATGCGCGCCACGTCCGCGCTATTGCGCACGATGATGGCGGACTCGCGGTAGGGGTGGTTGCCGTAGATGCGTTCTTCGAGGAGCATTTGGGCGATGAGGTTCGCCTCGTCCTGCGAGCTGGAGAGCGCATACTTATACACGCCGGCGGGTGCGGTGCGGTAATGCGCGGGGTCGAGGATTTTACCGTCGGCACCCAGGTGCAGCAGCGGTTCGTCGGCGGCACCCCAGGTGAGGGCTTCGTCGGCGGGGGTGGTGTTGATGCGTCCGAAGGTTGCGGGCGCGCCGTTCTTCGCCCCCTCCTGCGCGCCCCCTTCCTGTTCAGCGGTGAGCGGCACGAACCGGGTGTAGCGCGGCAGGCGGCGGCGAATGTCCGCCACGAGCGGCATCATGAGTGCGGGCAGGCGGTACGAGGTGGTGAGCGTGCGGGTGCGCATGCTCGGGAAGCTCGCCTGCAGGGTGGTGACGAGGTCGGGGCGGGCGCCACGGAAGCCCTGGACGACGGCTTCGTCGCTGTAGGTCATGACAACCTGCGGGCCTTCAGCGAAGAGGTCAGGGTGGGTTTCGGTCAGGTGCGCGGCGTCTGCGGGGGCGACTTCTGCGGCGATGAGGCGTAGCAGCCGGTAGATGGAGGGGCTGAGTTCCTGCACGTCGTCGATGAGGATCAGGTCGTAGCGGCGGCGTTCTTCGGCGAGGAATTCGGGGGCGCGCAGCAGTAGCCGGCAGGCGTCGTTGATGAGTACTGCCGGGTCGTAGGCGTTTTTGGCGCGGAGGGCTCGCACGGCACGGTATTCGGTGTGCAGTTGGGCGAGGGCGTGCCAGGCGGGCTGGTTGTGTTCGGTGGCGAGGGCGTGTACGTCTTCGGCGGTGAGGTCGTATTCTGCCATGCGGTCGAAGAAGTCGCGGATTTCGTGGCGGAATCCGCGGGTTGCGAGGGCATCGCGGAGTACGTCGGGCCAGGCGGGTCCGGGTGCGATACCTTCGGCGTGGTTGGCGAGTAGTTCGCCGATGATGACGTCTTGTTCGGGGCCGGAGAGGAGTTTGAGGTTGCCTTCTACGCCGCTGAGTAGACCCCGGGTTTGGGCTCGTTTGAGCAGGTCGAAGGCGTATGCTGCCCAGGCGCGGGTGGGTGCTACGGAGAGGCTGCGGTCGCTGGATGCGGCGATGGTGTCTCGCATGCGGGTCGCGGCGGTGCGGGTGGGTGCGAGGATGAGCAGGCGGGCGGGGTTGTTCCCATCGGCGAGGTAGCGTAGGGCGCGTTCGGTGAGGTGGTGGGTTTTACCGGTTCCGGGGATGCCGGTGAGAAGTTGGGTTGTCATGGTTTCAGTCTATCGGCTGTAGCGTGGTTGTACCTTGTCGGCGGTCATTCAGGCTCGTCGGCGGCTTATGCGCCGCCCCGGCGACTTAATATGCAACCCCCGGGGGCTTAATATACTGCCCCGAGAACGGCTTATCCACAGCAGCATGACCGCCAGACGCGCGCCTCCTTCTCCGCTGGGTTAGTCTTATAGCATGACCTGGATGAACGGCCTGCGCGCCACTTTTGACCTTGAAACCACCGGTGTGGACGTCACCACCGCCCGCATCGTGACTGCTTCCCTGATTCTGCTGGATCCTCAGGGTAATGTGGTGCGCCGTGGCGAGTGGCTGGCTGACCCCGGCGTTGAGATCCCTGCCGGTGCCGCCGCCGTGCACGGTATTACGACTGAGTACGCGCGTGAGCATGGCCGCCCCGCCCGCGAGGTCGTGTGGGAGCTTGCCGGCGCGATTGGTGCACTGAACCTTGACGGTGTGCCGATTATTGCGTTCAATGCCGCCTACGATTTTTCGGTACTGCACCATGAAATGCTACGCCACAATATTGCCAACGGTGAGCTACCTCCCGGCGCGGTGCTCGACCCGTACGTTCTGCATAAGCACGTGATTCCGCGTAAGCGCGGCAAGCGCACCCTGGAGGTTCTCGCCGCCGAGTACGGTGTCTCCCTGGAGAATGCGCATACTTCCGCTGATGATGCCCTGGCGGCGGAGCGTCTGCTGGTGAAGCTGACCGAGCAGTTCCCGCAAGTTCTCAACGTGGATGCGCGCCAGCTGCACGAGCAGCAGATTCAGTGGGCGGCGGAGCAGGCGGCAAGCTTCCAGGCGTGGTTGCGTACGCAGCCGGGTAAGGAATCTGAGGTCATTGACGGCCGCTGGCCCCTGCGCCGATAAAACTGCGCCGCTAAAACTGCGCCGCTAAACTCGCCCCAGCCTCCCAACATATCTCGCCTTTACTGACGGGCTGACACTATCCCCGTTTGGGCTTCTCCCCTATGCTAGATAAGGAACCACACCTACACGAATAGCACGTGAATAGCACGACCCGGAAGGCCTCTCATGGATGATCAGCCCCGCACTACCGAGCCGTACCCTGACACTAATACGCGCAGTATTTATCTGGGGTCTACCCGTCTGGCTCATGAGCACCTGGTCGCGCAGTCGCAGGTGGTGCTCCGCCTGGGCCGCATCCTGATGAAGTCGGGTGCGAGCGCATACCGTATTAAAGCGTCAATGGCGCGTTTGGCGAAGGCTGTGGGGTTGAAGGAGCATCACGCGCAGGTGACCTTCACCGAAATTTCGACTTCTTCGTACACTGACGGTAATTTCCGCACCGAGGTGGCTGAGCAGCGCACGATGGGCATTAACGCTCATAAGCTGGATCAGTTGGGTAAGTTCATTTCTGAGCTGCCTGAAAAGATTACCCCGGCTGAGGCGAACGCTGAGCTTGACCTTATTGATTCGGCGAAGCCTCTGTACACCCGCTGGATGTTGGCGCTGGCGTCGGCGGTGGCGTGTGCCGGGTTCGCGTTCTTGAACCGCGGCGGTCTGGTGGAGTGCTCGGTCGTGTTCCTCGCCGCCGGTGCCGGCCAGTTTCTGCGTTCGACCCTGCTCAAGCGCGGTGTAAGCCACCTGGCCACCTGGATGGCCTGCGGCTTCCTGGCGGCCGGCCTGTACATTGCGGTTGTCAATGTGCTGGTTGCGGCTGGTTGGGTTAGCCCGAACCACATGATCGGTTTTATTTCCTCGGTGCTGTTCCTGGTGCCGGGCTTCCCCATGGTGACGGGCATGCTCGACATTTCCCGTATGGACTTCCTCGCGGGTATTTCGCGCCTGACCTACGTGGGTTTGCTGCTGCTCAGCGCGTCTTTTGCGGTGTGGGTTTTGGGTTCGCTCTTCCACCTGCCATTGGCTTCCCCGGCTCCTCTTAACCTTGACCCGACCCTGTATTTGGTGTTGCAGGTGCTTTCCTCGGGTGTTGCGGCGGCCGGCTTCGCGATGCTCTTCGCCGCCTCCCCCGTGGCGTGCGTGTGGGGTGGCGTGATTGCTGCGGTAGCGAACCCCGTCCGTATTCATATGGTTGAGGCGGGCATGCCCGCGCATATGGCCGCGACGATTGCCGTGTTTGGTGTGGGTATTTTGGCTGAGATTGTGGCGCCGCTGCATCAGCGTAAGTACACGCGTATTTCCCTGTCGGTTCCGGCGGTGGTGACGATGGTTCCGGGTGTTCCGTTCTACCGTTCGATGTCGCATTTTGCTAGCGGTGACATGTACTCGGCGGCGAGCGGTTTCGTGCAGTCCCTGCTGATTTTCATGGCGTTGGGTATGGGCCTGGCGTTTGTGCGTCTGCTCTTTGATAAGAACTGGCTGTTTGATCAGGACACTCAGGTGCTCAATCGTCTGGACACTGACCGGCACCTGCGTTAGCCGCCTCATTCTCCTCTCTGTTCCCTAACTTGTTTGTTGTGTTTTATCGTCACCTTTCGGTACGTTCAGGTGCTTGTCACCTGCGGTTCATCTGTAGCGCCTATGATGGTTAGGTACGGGACGCTAGTGGCGTGCGGGCTCCGTTGCCCGTTGCACGTCGTCCCTTGTAATTCTTTAGTTCGCCGTCTCTGTTGAAAGGCACCGATACGATGACTTCCTCTTCTACTCACCCGCTGCATCATGAAACCAGTGAGAAGCTTTTTGAGCGTTCTCGCGCGGTGATTCCCGGTGGTGTGAATTCCCCGGTGCGCGCCTTCAATTCTGTGGGCGGCACTCCTGCGTTTGCGGCGAAGGCTAAGGGCGCGTACCTGTACGATGCGGACGGCAACGAGTACGTTGACCTGGTCTGCTCGTGGGGCCCGTCGATTCTGGGTCATGCGCATCCGCAGGTGGTTGAGGCGGTTCAGCAGGCGGCTGAGCGCGGCCTGTCTTTTGGTGCGGCGAGCGCGCCGGAGGCTGAGCTGGCTGAGCTGGTGGTCAACCGTATTAACGCGGCGATTCCCGGCGCTATTGATCAGGTGCGTATGGTGTCGACCGGTACTGAGGCGACCATGACTGCGATTCGTCTGGCGCGTGGTGTGACCGGTCGCGACAAGATTATTAAGTTTGCGGGCTGCTACCACGGTCACGTGGATGCGCTGCTCTCTGAGGCTGGTTCGGGTGTGGCTACCCTGGCACTGCCGGGTTCGGCTGGCGTGACTGCCGCAACCGCCGCGGAGACCATCGTTCTGCCCTATAACGACCTGGACGCTGTGCGTGAGGCGTTCGCAAACCACGAGGGTCAGATCGCCGCGATTATTACTGAGGCGGCGCCCTGCAACATGGGTGTGGTGACCCCCGAGCCCGGTTTCAACCGCGGCCTGCACGAGATTGCTCACGCGAATGGTGCGCTCGTCATTTTTGATGAGGTGCTGACCGGTTTCCGTGTGTCTTCGGCTGGTTACTGGGGTTACGCGGCTCCCGAGGATGGCGGCTGGGTTCCCGATATTTTCACGTTCGGCAAGGTCATTGGTGGCGGTATGCCCATCGCGGCGCTGGCCGGCAAGCGTGAGGTCATGGAGCACCTGGCGCCGGTCGGCCCCGTCTACCAGGCGGGTACCCTCTCCGGTAACCCGCTGTCCGTCGCGGCGGGTATTACGACCCTGACCCTGGCTGATGCCGCCGTCTACGCGCACCTGGATTCGTGCAGCGCCCAGCTGCAGCAGGCTCTGACCGAGGCGTTCAACGCCGCCGGTGTGGACCACTCCATCCAGAGCGCCGGTAACCTCTTCTCGGTCGCGTTCGGCACCGCCGAGGCGGGCGTGCACAACTACGCCGACATCAAGGCTTCGGCAACCAGCCGCTACAACGCGTTCTTCCACTCCATGCTCGAATCCGGCGTGTACCTGCCGCCGAGCGCATTCGAGGCGTGGTTCGTTTCTGCCGCCCACGACGATGAGGCGATGGACCGTATCATCTCGGCTCTTCCGGCTGCCGCCGCTGCTGCCGCATCCGCGTAAGGGTTTGAGAGACGTAAGGAGGTGAGCCGCTCATGGATCTGAGCGCTCTGGGCCTGCCCATGGAGCAGCTACGCGACGTGTGGCTGATCGCCTTCATGGTGTACCTGGGCTTGTGCCTGCTGGTGGATATCGCCTACCCGGTGCCCATCAAGAAGGAGAAGGCAGCCGACCTATACCTTGAGGTGTCCGGTTCGCCCGTTGATGAGGCGCGCCGCGCCACCGCGGAACGTACCGCGATGGGTGCGCCGCTGAGCTCTTCCCGTAAGGGTAGCGCCACGAAGAAGGCAAAGAAGAAGCTGGATTCTATTGAGGGCGCCGGTGTGATAAGCGGCTGGTTCCACGTGGTCATGTACCTGTGGGGCTGGATTGTGGCGGTCTCAATCTTCACCCTGTACTGGGATATCGTGTACGACGGTATCCTGCTGCCGGCGCTGCTTCTGCCGTTCTTCATGGTGTATTGCGGTGCCCGTTGGGGTCGCCGTCACTGGCGTGAAGCACGCGGTTACAGCAAGGACGACCGTGTGCTGGGCATGCCGCGCATCTACTCGGCGACGCTGGGTAAGCTGAGCGCACCGTTCCGTGTGCGCGGCACCGTGCCGGGTGTGGAGCCGATTCGTGAGGACCGCACCGTCTACTGGGGGCTCAACGTTATTGCGTTCCTGCTCGCCGCTGTCTTCTTGACGTCGCTTGCGGGCTGGAGCATCGGTGAGGATTGGGAAGCGATTTATATTGGTAACGCGTCTTGGTTCTTGGCGGCGGCGTATATTCCGCTGATTATCATGCTGCTGATGTACAACCGCGATTATGTGCTGTACAACCCTGATTCGTTCCAGGCTGGGCGTCTGTTCCTTCCGGCGAAGTCCCGCCCCTACTCTGAGATTCGCGCATTCCGTGTGTACCCGAAGAACCCGGACGCTATCAAGCTGAACCCGAAGGACGCGAGCCAGTGGACGCTGGAGATTTTGCTTCCTGGCGGCCGCAAGCACGACTATGAGCTCAATGAGCACCAGATTGATTGTCTTGTGGCGCAGATTGCGTTCAAGATTGAGCAGGAACGCTGGGCGCAGCTGGATTCGCCGGCGGACCGTGAATTGTTGGCGAAGTACTTCGTGGACGGCCGCGTCATCTGCACGACCATGGGGTACAAGCCTGCCGGTAAGCATGCGGAGGAGGCGGCACGCCGCGCGTCCTTCCAGAAGGCGCAGTACAAGTAAAAGGCTCCTATACCGCTCTTATCCCGCGAGAAGCCACATGTGTTTCGAGAAGCCACATAAGACGTGGCTTTTCGAAACACATGTGGCTTCTGAGCACCATAGACACACCATCACCGATACCCCGTAGAGAGACACCGTTAGAGAGGACAATTCATGGACCTTGCAGCCCTGGGCCTGCCCATGGAGCAGGTGCGCAACGTGTGGCTGGTGGCGTTCTTCATCTACCTGGCGTGCTGCCTGCTGGTGGAGGTCGCCTACCCGACGCTTATTGGCGCCTCGCGGGCGCGCGAAGTCTACACCTCGGTGATGGGTTCGCCCGTCGAGGATGTGAAGAAGGCAATTACAGAGCTCGCGGATGCTGGCACTTACCTCACCTCCGAGCAGGAAGAAGCGGCATTCCGCAGGGCTGAATCCCAGCTGGAGAGCATCAAGGGCTCGAACGCCATTATGGATTTCGGGCATATCCTCGTGTACGGCTGGGCGTGTGTCATCGTCTATTCGACGTTCGTTCTGTACTGGGATATGGCGTACGACGGGATCCTAATTCCGGGGCTGCTTCTGCCGTTTCTCATGGTGTATTGGGCGGCGCGTTGGGGTCGCCGCGGCTGGCGCGTCGCACGCGGTTTCAGCCCCAATGAACGTCACCTGGGCATGCCCGCTATCTACGCCAGGACGCTGGGTCGGCTCAGTGC
>ENA-OWMY01000108-OWMY01000108.1-metagenome-genome-assembly--contig:-NODE-108-length-25706-cov-7.851390_pt1 | contig 25706 bp, 14 predicted proteins | sample MGYA00245358_ERZ651122 | MGnify/ENA primary metagenome ERZ651122 (study PRJEB26857, sample SAMEA4031752) | metagenome | biome: human; feature: oral; material: saliva | place: Philippines | collected 2014...
CTAAAAATTCTTCGATAACCACACGACTCCCTGCATCGCCAAAAGCGTTGCCAGAAAGCATATCTTTCACCGCCTCTTCGGCTTCGTGCATCGTCATAGCAACAATCACACCTTTGCCAGCTGCCAAGCCATCAGCTTTAATTACAATTGGCACGCCTTTTTCGTGTAAGTAAGCAAGTGCAGGTTCTACTTCCGTAAAGTTTTGATATTCTGCAGTTGGAATCTTGTGGCGAGCTAAGAAGTCTTTCGCAAAAGATTTTGAGCCTTCTAATTGTGCGGCGGTTTGAGTTGGCCCGAAGATTTTTAAACCATTCGTACGGAACGCATCAACTACGCCAGCGACAAGTGGGGCTTCAGGGCCGACTATGGTTAAGCCGATTTGGTTCTGTTGGGCAAATTGCACCAAAGCGGTCAAATCTGTACCAGAGATGGCAACATTTTCAATGCCTTCTTCTAATGCTGTACCCGCATTACCTGGTGCAACAAAGACTTTATCTGCCAAAGGCGATTGACGTACTTTCCAAGCTAAAGCGTGTTCACGACCACCGTTACCAATAATGAGAATATTCATTTAAAATCCTTAAAATTAAACAAAGCAAACGATTGCGTAAGTTTACGCTATTTTTCAATGGACGCCTAGCAATAAAATTCACAAATCTTTTTGAAATTTCACCGCTTGAATTTTATACTTTTGCTTGATCGAAACATTTAAACCTGTATAATTGTCCCGTTCAGTCACATTTGTTTTAATCCTTGCTTCCACAAGTTGGTGACTGGCTAAAGTTGGAGGCTGCTAACCCGTAAGGATAGTCAATGCGTCACTACGAAATCGTTTTTATGGTTCACCCGGACCAAAGCGAACAAGTACCAGCAATGATTGAGCGTTACACAGCATCTATCAAAGAAGCTGGCGGTCAAATTCATCGCTTAGAAGATTGGGGTCGTCGTCAATTAGCATACCCAATCAACAAACTTCACAAAGCACACTACGTGTTAATGAATGTAGAAGCACCACAAAGTGTAATCGATGAGTTAGAAACTAACTTCCGTTACAACGATGCAGTTCTTCGCAACTTAATCGTTCACACTAAAGCTGCAGTAACTGAAGCTTCACCAATGGCTAAAGCAAAAGAAAGCAAAGCGGTTGAAGTAGCAGCTGAAGTAGAAGCAGGCGAATAATTTTGCCGATTGAAAATCGTTTGATTCTAACGGGTGAAGTCATTAGTTTAGTTAAACAAAAACAAAGCCCTTTAGGCATTCCAAATTACCGATTTTGGCTAGAACATCGTTCAAAGCAAATGGAAGTCAATTTAGAACGCCAAGCTTGGTGTAAAATCCAAGTGGTTTTAAACGGTAATCAATTTAGTTTAATAACCCAACAAATTAAGCTCGGTAGTAAAATTTGTGTAAAAGGATTTCTTAATACACATAAAGACTATAACGGCAATAGCCAATTAGTTTTACATACCGAACATATTGAATTTATAGATCAGGAGAAGCCAAATGGCACGTTATTTCCGTCGTCGTAAGTTCTGCCGTTTCACAGCGGAAAATGTTGTTGAAATCGATTACAAAGATATCGCTACATTAAAGAACTACATTTCTGAAAATGGCAAGATTGTTCCTAGCCGTATCACTGGTACTCGTGCGAAGTATCAACGTCAATTAGCTCGTGCAATTAAACGTGCACGCTATTTAGCGTTACTTCCATACACTGACAACCATCAGTAATTAAGGAGCGAGTACAATGCAAGTTATTTTATTAGACAAAGTGGCTCACCTTGGCGGTGTTGGTACACAAGTTGAAGTTAAATCAGGCTTCGCTCGTAACTACTTAATCCCACAAGGTAAAGCAGTTATGGCTACAGCAGCAAACATTGCTCACTTCGAAGCACGTCGTGCAGAATTAGAAGCAAAAGCAGCTGAAGCATTAGCAGCAGCACAAGCTCGTGCAGCACAAATTGCTGAAATCGCAGCAGTTGCAATCGCTGCAACAGCAGGTGATGATGGTCGTTTATTCGGTTCAATCTCTGCAAGAGACATCGCTGAAGCATTAACTACAGCAGGTGTTGAAGTAGCTAAATCTGAAGTTCGTTTAGGCGAAGGTCCACTTCGTGCAACTGGAGAACACCAAGTTAAAGTTCACTTACATCCAGAAGTAAACGCAGTAGTTACTGTAAGCGTAGTTGCTGAATAATCTTAACAGATTATAGAAAACCCAGCTTAGGCTGGGTTTTTTGTTTCCAGCTAAGGCAAATAAAAAGATTTAATCAGATTAGTTATAGCCAAAAAATAGTCAATCGGGTAAAATAAGTCAGATTTTTAGCGTGGAGCAAGTTTAAACTTAGCTCTACGCTTTTCTTTTCTTAATCTTGATAACCTATTATTAACGGCAATATAGACGATTATGGCAAAATTACATATCACTACTTGGGGCTGCCAAATGAATGAGTACGACTCATCAAAAATGGCGGATCTCTTAAATTCAACCCACGGTTTAGAACTGACCGATAAACCTGAAGAAGCGGACGTGTTGTTGCTCAACACCTGCTCAATTCGTGAAAAAGCACAAGAAAAAGTATTCTCGCAATTAGGTCGTTGGAAAAACTGGAAGAAAGACAAACCTAATTTGATTATTGGTGTGGGCGGTTGTGTTGCTTCGCAAGAAGGTGAACACATCCGTGAACGTGCACCTTTCGTGGACATCGTGTTCGGGCCTCAAACCTTACACCGCTTGCCAGAAATGATTAACAAAATCCGTGGTGGTGACCGTGCGATTGTGGATATTTCTTTCCCAGAAATCGAAAAATTCGACCGCTTGCCAGAGCCAAAAGCGGAAGGTCCAACCGCATTCGTTTCTATTATGGAGGGCTGTAACAAATACTGCTCATTCTGTGTGGTGCCTTACACTCGGGGTGAAGAAGTTTCTCGTCCTGTGGACGATGTATTATTTGAAATCGCTCAATTAGCCGAGCAAGGAGTGCGTGAAGTGAACTTACTCGGTCAAAATGTAAATGCTTATCGTGGTGAAACCTTTGACGGTGGTATTTGCACCTTTGCAGAATTACTCCGCTTAGTGGCAGCGATTGACGGCATCGACCGCGTGCGTTACACCACCAGTCACCCAATTGAATTTACTGACGATATCATTGAAGTTTATCGCGACACTCCAGAATTAGTGAGCTTCCTACACTTACCAATCCAAAGTGGTGCAGACCGTATTTTAACGATGATGAAACGTAACCACACTGCATTGGAATATAAAGCGATTATTCGCAAATTGCGTGAGGTACGTCCAAACATTCAAATCAGCTCTGACTTTATCGTCGGTTTCCCTGGCGAAACAGCGGAAGATTTCGAGCAAACGATGAAAGTGATCGAACAAGTGAACTTTGATATGAGCTTCAGTTTTATCTACTCAGCTCGCCCAGGTACACCAGCGGCGGATATTCCAGATGATGTGAGCGAAGACGAGAAAAAAGAGCGTTTGGCACGCTTGCAACAACGCATTAACCATCAAGCGATGCAGTTCAGCCGTGCAATGCTTGGCACGGAACAACGCATTTTGGTAGAAGGCCCGTCGAAAAAAGATATTATGGAATTAACAGGTCGCACTGAAACCAACCGCGTGGTGAATTTCGTGGGTACGCCTGATATGATCGGCAAATTCGTAGATGTGAAAATTACCGATGTTTACACTAACTCGCTACGTGGTGAAGTAGTTCGCACTGAAGATGAAATGGGCTTACGCGTAGTAGAATCTGCGGCAAGCGTAATTGCTCGTACCCGTAAAGAAGATGAACTTGGCGTAGGTCAATACGTTGTTAATCTCTAATTTGGCAAAAATCGCCTGAAAATAAACCGCTTGTAGGACGACTTGCAAGCGGTTATTTTTTTATCTAAAGTTTGCACTCATCCAAACTATTTTTGTGATCTCACTCGAAAATCTCAACATTTCTGCTTGGTGATTTGGCTCTCTCTTTTTATGCTGTCGAGATTAAAAATGGAGAGATTATGTCTTTAGCAATAGTTTATAGCCGTGCTTCCATTGGTGTGGAAGCCCCTTTAGTCACGATTGAAGTGCACATTAGTAACGGCAATCCGAAAATGACCATTGTCGGCTTACCTGAAACCACAGTGAAAGAAGCAGCGGATCGCGTGCGAAGTGCTTTGATTAATGCCAACTTTTTCTATCCACCGCAACGCATTACCATCAATCTTGCACCTGCTGATTTACCGAAAGAGGGTGGACGTTTCGATTTGCCGATTGCCATTGGTATTCTTGCTGCATCAGGGCAGATTGATTCAGACTTGCTTAAACGCTTTGAATTTTTAGGTGAGTTGGCTCTTACTGGTTCTTTGCGAGGTGTACAAGGAGCGATTCCTGCAGTGATTTCCGCAGAGAAAGCAAAACGCCAGATGATTTTAGCCAAGCAGAATGCGAATGAGGCTTCGCTTGTTTCTAATGCTAAAACGCATTTTGCTCATTCGCTATTGCAAGTGGTCAATTTTCTTAACCGACGAGATACACTCCCTGTTGCCCAAGACATTCCGCAAAATAGCGAAGAAAATACACCGCTTATTAAACGTGATCTGACGGATATTATTGGGCAACAACACGCCAAGCGAGCCTTAACAATTGCCGCGGCTGGGCAACATAATCTGCTTTTTCTAGGCCCTCCAGGTACAGGCAAAACAATGCTTGCCAGCCGTTTGGCAGATCTTTTGCCTGAGATGTCAGATGAAGAAGCGATTGAAACAGCATCCATTACAAGCCTTGTACAAAATGAACTGAATTTTACTAATTGGAAAGATCGCCCATTTCGTGCACCTCACCACAGTGCTTCAATGGTAGCGTTAGTTGGCGGGGGATGTTAAACATATAAAATACTGTCGAACCATACAAATAATTGGCACTTAATATATAAGATCATTTATAATCTAAAAATCCGTTTTAAGTGTATGAAAAGGATATAGATTATGTCATTCGTAAATAAACTTATTGCCAATGAAGTCACCTACGAACCTTATGACGGTTTCTGCCCTGATTTTTCAGCATATTTCAACAAACTCAAATATCCTGATAACCACAAAGAATTAAATCCAAAACCTACACCACCAATTCAAGGTAGCGGTTGGTATTTCCCTTCTTATGAATATATCGTTGTTTGGTATGATGAGGAGCTGATTTTTCATCGAAAAAACACTCAAGCAAACGTTAAGGTTAAGCTGGTGAATTTAACTAGCCCTACTTATGGATATGTACCTAAACTTAGTGTGTTGTACATTACCGTTCCTATCAATGTCCTTCATTATTTCTCTATCGGTAGTGTTTGGAAAAATGGCAAAGCGATAAAACAAATTCAATTAAAAGAATATCTCATTACAGCTAATCAAGAAGTTAGAGAAAAAAGAGATAACGTAAGTTATTGCACTTTTAACGACACAGAACATCAAAGACGTAGCACCCCATTTGAACCCAATTTATACACCATTGATTCAGATTGTAATAATTACAGATACGACCAAAATCAACTAATCAAAATTCAGAAAGAAGGCACGGATTTTATTGTTCACCCATTACAGCTTTTTTGCAGTCATTATGGAATGTCGGCAGATATAAAGAGAATCTTAGCGACATATAACTGGGATAACGTTAGAGAACGTTTTTATTTAGACGAAAACGAAGCATCTCTACATTCTCAAAAACACGTTCTTTTACCAAAACATTTCGTAAAGAAAGACGCTATCTTTCTATACCATCTAAAATATGACCTAACTACATTATATAAAGTAAAGAAACTTATTCAGGAAATACTTCTCTCACATCAAACTCATATTTCTATTAATGTTCCATTTTGGCACACTCAACCTGTGCAACTTAAAATTCGTGGGATTGAGTTAGGCGACGTTGTATTGTGTGCAGAAATCATTGGTATAAACCAGCCTGAAGGTGATGATATTACACTTGTATTACACCGAAACAAGAAAGCAGATGGTGAAAGCTCTCTACCTGAAAACGGAGAAAAGCCAATAATTAAACGATATAAACGAGAAATAGAAACGGAAAGTCTTGCTAATAAGATTGTAGATAGCGAACCCGATAATAGAACCGTACAAGATATTAAAAAACGGTTTGAGAACTTAGGTAAACAAAGAATTATCAACCAAATCAAACTTGAATCTAAAAACAATAACCCTCCTCAAAGACAAGCATTATTACCTAAAGAAGCTAATGCTTCTGGATTCGGGGATTACTACGGTGCAGAAGGCACAACAGGGCTAGCTGTGTGCTACCTAGATGATTCGGCGAAGAATAAAGATATAAGACTATTCCGCTTATGGAAGATGGCAAAAGATTTTGCTTCATTAAATCGAGGAACCGCACATTGGTTTACCCCAAATTTGGGCTATCGTGATGATGACAATTTAGTATTTTTATCGCTAGAGCATGATACCGCATTTGCTTACCCTGAAATTGCATTTATAATTCGTATCGTGCTTGGTGACGAAACATTTTTTATCGTAGATTTTTCCCAAAAATCGCACGACATTTCTATGAGTGGCATTGCTTATAAAGAAAGTAATGGGGAAGATTTCATTACACTAGATGATATTCAAGGTAGTAAATTAGCGGAAATACTAAGTGAAGTTATTCTTAAAGAGCAGCTACCAACAGAATACATTTTAAAACAAAATCAATATCAAACCAAAATATCGACATTTAGACACCCTACTGCCCAAAGTAGTAACTGGGTGTATAACGCAATAATCAAACTAACTACACGAACATTATTAAAATAGAAACTATATGAATGCTCATTTAAAAGGAATCATAATGAATAAAACAGGTAAAATATTTCGTGGTTCTATGGATGAAAGTGAACTGAATGAAGAGGACAAGCATCTAATTGCTCACTATCGAAAAATGCCAAGAGATATGCAGGTTGCTTTTGATACTTCTTTTAAGTTCCTATCTGAAAGTTAAAATTAAAATAGGTGTAATGGAAAAGATTTCATATTTTTTCATTACATCTTAAACTAGGCATATAGGACAAAATAGTTGGTAAAAATGTGGTTAAAGTCTTATAGTACAAGGCTTTAACCACTCTTTTTGAAATATGAACAAAAAAACTGTCCTTTTTGCCAATATTCACCTATTCAGAAGTATGGCAAACAAAATAACATCTAGCGTTATAAATGTCTCCGTTGTAATAAAACATTTACATTCAAAGTAACATTAAATCCTGAGCAAATTGGGTCGGATTATTCTCTCGGAAAACAAACACAAAAACAGCTTGCTGATAAATATCATTGTTCCCCTAGAACGATTCCAAGATATTTAGAAAATGCGTCTAAATCAGCCCTACCCCCTCTCAAAATAAATACCTTAATCTTATTATTGACACCACCTTCTTTCATCATGATTTGGGTGTAATGGTTTTTATTGAAAGGTAAATATCCATATAAACATCGTAGTGTACGCAGTGTCGCTGCAAGTATTAAACGATATTATGAATATATTTTTACTTATGAGAAGTATTCTGAATTAAATATCGAAAAAACGACAAATAGGATTGAAGGATTATTTAAAGAACTTAAAGATAAATTACGCCCTCACAGTGGTTTAACAAGAAAGCATAAGATCTTGTTTATACAGAATTTTTTGAATAAAAAGCTGGTAAGAAAAAGAGAAAATAATCATTACCAACTTTTTTGTCCTATAGGCATATAAAATGCAAAAAGACCAACTATTTTGTCTTATATGCCTTAAACTATTATATAAATATCTTACAAATCCTTGAGCATCAATTAAACAAATTTCCATTGAAATAATGAAGCTAATATTTCTTTTGCAATATGTCACTCAATCATCTAATTTTTCTTGTAACTTTGGAGTAAGCTTAGGTAGTAATTCTTTATTGACTTGAATATGACATTTTAAAAGATCTTTTAACGACTTTTTTGTAAACCTTTTATGATGATTTTTATTTAAACACGAGCACATTTTATTAGCAATAAAAGTTAAGCTCTTATGATTTAAATTGCATAAATCTATATGTAAAGATTTTAGATTGTCATCAATGGTATCTCCATCTGTCTTATCAAGAGATATACCATTTTCTTTTAAAAGATCTTCATTCTTTTCGAAATATACTATATCCAAAGCACTCACATCTTCATTTTTAGGACTTGTTAGTAATGCTAAAATAACATTTTTTAGATCAATATTATTTTCTAAAGTAGAGTCATCATTAATATCTGATATCTCCCAAAAAGATAATGAGTTTTTTGATGTTCTTAGGCATGATGTAATAGCATCTGATGATAACTTATTAATCTCTAACTCTTCAAGCCCTTCTGGATCATTCGAGTTTTTCCATTTAGATTTAGTTATTTTTCTAATAAGAAACGACATATTAATTTACTAAACTAGTATTTTTCTTAAGATCTTGAATTACTGATTGTTTATAATCTTCTAGCCATTTGGGTGAGATTTCTGCAGTATTTTCAAGAATTTTTAATGACTCGGAATCTCCCCAAGATTCAAAAACTCTAATAGCAAAATCCTTCACCTCCACATCTTTATTGGATAATAAAGCAGTTATGCAGATATGAGCATTAGGAAGTGTATCATGTTTCAATTTAGCTAGGATTTTTAGTAAATTTACTAACATTCTTGGTTTATTGATGAAATCTGTGAATAGCTTAGAAAACCATTGACCAGTTACATATGAGTTTCTATCAAAGTAATTTAATAAATCTAACTCTATTGAATTAGAGTAATCTTCAACAACCTCTTCAAATATCATGAAATTTATAAATTTACTTTGGAATTTAGAAATTAATTCATTTTTAAAATTTTCATTGCTTAAAAACTCAATAGGAACATCAGATGATGTAAATAAATTAATATCATAACTTATATTACTAGAAAAAGATTCTCTTACATAAGTCGTCCTAGGGATGAAAGTTTTTAAGCTTGACTCTAAACGGTCAGAATAAAATAAATTCTTATCTAAAGAGTTCATTCTTATCCCTCCAGAACAAATTCAATTTCATTTAAAAACAATTCAATTTCTTTAACACCAAATCTAGGATTTAAATTTGATGTTAGAGTATTTATATCATCAAGTATATGAATGCCTGAGAAATTAGTATTTTCTAGCATGGCATCTAAAGAATACGTTTTTGATTTAACATGGTTTATAAACTCTCCTAGTCCTGAGCTTTTTTTTCTAAGACCTAAACGAATAGTTTTTTCTATAATCTCATTTTTACATACGTTTTCTTCAGGAAAGTTTGTCTTTTCTTCTATAAAATCTTGACTATTTTCATCTATAGAGTTTCGAACAAAACCTAATCTAATAGATTTATCAAAAGAAATTTTTTCTGATATTTTAGTGATTAACTTTAAAACATCACGACGGAAATTACCTAAAGAATAGTTTTCATCAGGGAAATTATGATTATAAGCTAATAAAATCTGTCTAGGTTTAAAGTCGATACTCCACTTATTGTCAATAGAGCGGAGATCAATGCTATCAATAACTTTCTGAGTAAGTTTATTATCTTTAACTTCAAATTCAATACCTTGATTCCTTTGTGGCAAGAAATCAGTAAAGCTTCTCAGAAACGATAATGATTTCTCGTCATTAACACTAAGGAGAGAAAAATCATCGTTAAATATAAAAAGCTGATACGATAGAGGCGTCATAGTGCTTTTATTCCTTTGAATATTAATTTACAGATGTATTGTAGCAAAAAATTATCAAAAAAGTAGAGATATTGATCATTTAAGTACAAAAAACAAACAATATGGAAGTGTGGCATCATTTAGTTCGTTATGTCAAACCATTCAGATGTTAAAATCGTACGAAATCAAACGATTTTGTGGTTGTTTGAGGTATCGTATATATTATTGGTAGTCTAAAACGGTAAAAGCTACAAAACACACAGTATTTTAGATAGAAGTTAAGTCATTTTTTGTACAAAACAGTAGTTTTATGATCAAGTAAACGTGGCAAGATTTATTGAAACAGCACAGCATTCTTGTTGGATTGTATTATGTGATCAAAAATCAATATTTACTTTATGGCTGTGGTTTTGTAGCGAACAATAACTGCTTTAGTCCGTTAATCTCATTATCCTTCTGATCAAGTAATTTATTCAGTAAACCTTCCTTTTCTTTTGCATGTGAAAGCTCCAACTTCAATCGCTCAATCTCTATCAACAGCGAAGATTCTCCCACTCCTTGATACACCGAACCTAATGGCGATTCAATCTGAAAGCAGATATTTTTCTCGCCTGATTGAATCAACTCAACAACATCAATATCCAAAATCTGCGCAATCTGCTCTAACTTGTCTAAGTATAACTTCGTTTCACCACGCTCAATCTTGGCATAGCCATTTAATGACATATTTAGTTTTTCAGCCATCTGTTCTTGCAACCATTCTTTTGATTCACGGATTCTTCGGATTTTCTCGTTGATATTCATGTTTTACCCACTAATTGATGAGCGTACCCACAACTAGTGTGGTTGATATACACCGTTAGTTACTACATCAGACTGTACACATATTATACTATATACTGCAAGGTTTTCCCTTAAATTTTTCCCTGATATTAGTTTTTTAGTTATAAGGAAACATTATGAAAGAACTGATTTACTTCTACTTTATTGTTAGTTGCTACATTGCACATCGTAGAACATCTCATCTTGATGCTAATTTAGCCTAATTTCTAAAAACATACCTGAAAATAGTATGTACATATCCTAAAGAGTTATTTAGCAAAATACCTAGTTTAAAGAAAAAAGAGTCTGAAAATCCTGAAAAACAACAAGGAGAATAAAATGGCTTTTTCTAAGTTTGGAAAATATATTTTTCCAGTGATTGCTACTGCATTTAGTATAGATGTTTTAGTGCCTAGTATATCGCCTTTACAACTAGTACCTACCTTTCAAAAGGAAATTGAGTGCGATGATTATGTTGTTGAAGAAACAGTCCGCAGATTCATTAATGAAGGAATCCGAGCTCAAAATATTCAAGCAAATAAACTCTCTCAATTTTTTGTAGGACACGCTACGCAAGGGTTAGACCGCTCTAATCCACTCTGGGATATGTTTGGTCGAGCAATGGAAGATGCAGGAAGTATTGCTGAAGGTACAACAAGAATGCAGAATTATATTGCATTTTCTTCTTTTGAATCTAAAGAAATATCGGATAACAACGGTGTGAAGAAGTGTAGAATTATGGCTAATTCTATTGGTAACAGATTATCAGGTAGTGCAGACTATATTACACATAACTATATTGTGAGCATTAATGGTAATCATGTTAGTGTTGATTAACTTGTTATATATCCATTTTTTAGAATCACAGTTCATAAGCAACTTAGCAATGGGTTGCTTTATTTTTTAATTTAATATTTAAAATAAAGTTGTTTAACTGAAGCATTTTAAATTCAATGAGTATTTGATAATAAATTATAAATAGCATAAAATTAATCACATAAATTTTGTCATCTTAAGTACAAATATGAAAGTAGTTCATAAGCATATTTATTCGGTAATGATATTTGCCAGCCTTCCTTATTCTCTTTTTGCTAATCAAACCGAAAACTTCTCTCGTTTAAATCAAATTGATGCTACGCAACAACAACGACAGCAACACATTCAGCAAGCACAAGATAAAATATTACAACCTCAATCTGATGTTCGTTTAGATACCACCAATAATGAAAGGTTGACATTATCAAACCACGAAATGCCCTGCTACCCCGTCCATCGTATTAGTCTCGTCGATTACTCCACTACGCCCACTTCCTTTGAAAGCCAATTTCAATGGGCATTTGATAAAGCCGCTCATGATTTAAATTTAACCTTACCACACTGTTTCGGCGGTGAAGGTTTAGGCATTTTAATGAAGCAAATTCAAAATCGTATCATTGAAAAAGGTTATGTGACGACAAGAGTAGTGACCCAAGAGCAAGATTTGCGCTCAGGAACGTTAACACTCACGGTGATTGCAGGTAAGGTGGGGAATACGTTAGTTTCCGACAGTGGCAATGTCCCACGCTTTACACGCTTGCATGCATTAACAGGACTCACCTTTGCGAAAGGCGATGTTTTAAATGTGAGGGAGATTGAGCAATCCCTTGAAAACCTCAAACGTGTTCCAACCGCCGAAGCCAATATTGAGATATTACCGAGTGAAACGGACGTTGGTGTCAGCGATATTAAAATTAGCTACCAACAAGCGTTCCCTTTCCGTGTTAACCTCGGTTTAGATGATTCAGGTTCTACTTCAACAGGTAAATACCAAGCTTCAGGTACACTCTCTTGGGATAACCTGTTTTCAGCCAATGACCTGTTTTATACCAGCTTCACCCATAGTTTAAAAAGTAACGATGATGAAGACGGAAAGCGTGCGACTAAAAACCTCACGTTTTACTATTCTATCCCATTTGGTTATTGGACACTTTTTGCTTCACAAACTTATAACCGCTACCATCAAGAAGTCTTCGGTGCTTTTAATAATAACTACCTGTATGCTGGTGAAAGTAATACCACCAAAGCGACACTTTCTTATTTACTCTACCGTGACAGCAAACGTAAAACTTCGATTTCAGGCTCATTTTGGTCTCGTCAATCGCAAAATTATATTGACGGTGCGGAAATTGAGGTGCAAAAACGCCGTATGGCAGGATGGGAAGCGGGCATTTCACATAAAGAATATATGGGCGATGCAACCCTTGAATTATCGGCAAATTATAAGCGAGGTACAGGTGCAAGAGGCTCGCTTGAAGCACCTGAAGAGCTTTGGGGAGAAGGTACATCTCGCCCTAAAATAATTACTGCCTCTATTGAGCTAACCAAGCCATTTATGTTAGGCGAACAACCGTGGCAGTACCAAAGCAGTTGGAATGCACAATGGAATAAAACACCGCTGATTGCCCAAGACCGTTTAAGTATCGGCGGGCGTTATACTGTGCGTGGCTTTGATGGTGAGCTGACTTTATCTGGTGAGCGTGGTTGGTTATGGCGTAACGAGTTAGCTTGGAATGTGAATCGTAAAGGGCATCAGCTTTATCTCGCCTTAGATGGTGGACGGGTGATGGGGTGGTCAACTGAATCACAACTGGGACATCATTTAATGGGTACTGCACTAGGCTTAAAAGGTGGCTTCGGTGGATTTTATTATGATGTTTTTGTCGGCAGACCTATCCGTAAGCCTGAGGGTTTTAGAACCTCGGATGAGGTAGCAGGTTTTAATATTGGATACAGTTTTTAATGGCTGATTATCTTTCATTGATTTTTGATGTCTCGGAGTGAAAAATGAATAAAAAATGTTTCCGTGTAATTTTTAGTAAAACCCTTCAACGCCTTGTGGTGACGTCTGAATTAGCAAAATCAGAAGGTAAATCTACGGAGCAATCCGCTTTTAGCTTATCGCAAATTTTTGCCCAAATCCAACCGCTTACCTTTAGTCTTTATTGTGCATTAGGCTTTGTGGCATTTTCTGATTCAGCATTAGCCAATCTGATTATTCAAGCCGATAAATCTGCCCCGAAAAATCAACAACCGATAGTGCTACAAACGGCAAACGGTTTACCGCAAGTCAATATTCAAATGCCGAACGACAAAGGGCTTTCACATAATAAATATTCAAAATTTGATGTCGATACCAAAGGTGCAATTCTTAACAATAGTCGCACCAATGTGCAAACACAGCAAGGTGGCTTAATCACGGGTAACCCTTATTTGGCAAAAGGTGAAGCGAAGGTCATTCTAAATGAAGTCAATTCATCCGACCCATCCGTTTTAAAAGGCTATGTGGAAGTGGCAGGTAAAAAAGCCGATGTCATTATCGCCAACCCATCGGGTTTACATTGTGAAGGTTGTGGCATCATCAACTCAGACCGAGCAACCCTCACCACAGGTAAACCGCAAATTAAAAACGGTCACCTTGACAGTTTTGTGGTGGAAAAAGGTAAGGTCAAAGTTTCAGGTAAAGGGTTGGACAATAGTCGTGTCGATTATACGGAGATTATTGCTCGAGAGACGGAAGTTAATGCAGGTATTTGGTCGAAAAAAGAAGCCAAGGTGGTAATAGGGAAAAATACCGTCAAGCGGTCGGATAGTCCAAAAGATTTGCAAATTATTCACACAAACCAACCGCTTGCAATAGAAAATCAGCCACAATTTGCCATCGATGTCGGTGAGCTAGGTGGTATGTACTCAGGTAAAATCCACCTTATTGGCACTGAACACGGTGTCGGGGTGCGTAATGCAGGACATATCGGAGCCAGTGCAGATACCTTACATATCGACAGCCAAGGGCGAATTGTGAATAAAGGTACGTTAAATGCGCATCATACCGTTCAACTTACAGGCACAAAAGGCATTGAAAACCAAGGCAAAATTGAAAACCGTCAGGGGAATATCACTCTTAACACGGCATCAGATATTCAACAAGATGGCTCAATAGTCGCTCGCAGTGGTCATATTCATAAAACAGCAAACCAAGCTATTAATCAACAAGGTGAAACGGTGGCGAAAGGTCATATTACCTACAAGGCTCCAACAGTCACCGCTTCAACGTCATCACTGATTGCCTCAGGTGTTGAGGTCAAAGATAGCGCACAAGGTGAAGTTCGTACACTTGAACCCCAATCGGCTCAAGGTAAGTCGATTACAGTCACCACCACAGGGAAAGCCTCATTACAAGGTAAAAACGTGGCTTCTGGCAATATCAATATCAGCAGCTCGGAAGCTGATTTAGATCACAGCCACACTTCTGCGCATGCAGTCAACGTCAATGCATCTCAAGGCAAAATTCAAGCTAATAATGCAACCTTGATTGCCCATACCGAGTTAGCCTTAACCTCTCCAACCTCGCTTGAAACTCAACATAGTGATGTAAAAGCAGAAAAAATTACGACGAAACAACGCTCATTGAATACGAAAGGAGCTACTTGGGAACAAACCGGCACAGATGAATTAAAACTGAATGTTGCAGATACATTACACAATAGCGGCGGTACCTTTAAAACCCAAGGGGATTTAACCGTTAATGCTCAAGGCGTGGATAACCAACAAGGGCGTTTGATTGTGAAGGGTAAATTAACAGTCAATACCGAGCGTGGTAAGTTAGATTCCACACAAGGCTTATTGGTGGCAGAGAAAGATGTTGCGATCAATTCGGGTGAATTAATGAATGACAGCGGTTTAATTCAGTCTAGCCAAAATGTCACGATAAATACACAGGGACAAAACCTTTCTAATCGCCAAACATTCACGGACAGTCAAGATAAAGGCATTGTGGCGTTGGGACAATTAGATGTTCAATCGTCTCATTTTTCCAACCAACAAGGGCGAGTGGTGAGTGGCAAAAGCCAAAACCTCCGCACGGCAGACCTTAACAACCAACAAGGCTTTATTTCTACCCAACAAGATCTTCATGTTGCAGCCTCCAACCTTGAAAACCACCAAGGCATTATTTCTTCTGTGGGGAATACGGCACTGACTATACAAAATCATCTTGCTCAGGAAGCGGGTAAGATATTGAGTGACGGACATCTTTCAGTTACAGCGACGACACTACAAAGCTCTCATCAGAGCGTCTTTTCAGCAAATCAACTCAATATTGCTACCCAAAGCATGTCAAATAATGCGAGTAAATTGCTGGCAAAACAAGGCGTAACAATTTCAAGTCATGCATTAGATAATACAAAAGGTGAGATAAGTAGCCATCAAAACACCGTCAATATCGATACACATCAACAAAAACTCAATAATAACGAAGGTAAGATTCGCTCAAAATCGACGTTAACGATTCAAAGTGGTAAACTCAATAACACACAAGGTGCTATTCATAGTGAAAGCGATATTGTACTGAATACGCATCATCAAACATTCACTAACCATAACACCCTTTCACCAGAGAAAGGAATTATTACATTAGGTCAATTAACACTCCATAGTGCGGCTTTTACTAATCAACAAGGTTATATTGCAAGCCGAGATATGTTGAATCTAAAAGCGACAGAGGTCAATAATACTCAAGGTTTAATCAAATCAAATGATGGCTTACATCTTACCGCTCAATCTGTGCAAAATGATGAGGGGATCATTTCAGCTAAAACACAGGCAAATATTACCGTAGCCAACCATTTTACCCAACAGGCAGGACAGCTTGGTGCAAATCAGCTTATGTTGAATGCGGGGCGTTTAAGTAGTGAGAATGGAAGTTTAATTTCTGCAGGTAATGCTGAGATTCAGGTTTCAGCGTTATTTAGTCATCAGCAAAGTCGTTTAAATACGATGAGGGATTTAACCGTTCAAAGTCAGGGGTTAAATAATCTATTAGGAGTGATCAATAGCGTTGGTGGCCATATCTCGATTGATACCCAGCAACAGCTGTTGAATAATACTCAAGGTCAAATTACGGCTAAAGGTAAACTTGGATTAAATTCAGGCGAATTACAAAATCAGGCTGGTTTGCTACATAGCGAGCAAAATATCACGATTAATACGCTTGGAAACATGTTAAATAACCAACAAACCCAAGGTAAATATCAAGGTATTTTAGCCCTTGGCAATTTAACGATTGATTCAGGTAAACTAGATAATACCCGAGGGGTGATATCCGCCAACTCCGCTCAGTTGAATAGCTCGGAATTAGTCAACCGCTTAGGGCGTTTACAAAGTAATGAAAATGTATCACTGACCGCTCAATATCTTGAGAATAGCAATGGGGTGCTTTCAGGTGCAAAAAATGTCACCTTAACGGTTGCAGAGACGTTGCAACAAACCGCAGGTCAAATTGGTGCGAGTGAATTAACCATCAAGGCGGGTACCATCCAATCGACGGAAAAAAGTGTCATTGCTGCAGATAATGCAACATTGTCTGTTCAACGTACTTTAGCAAATACGGATAGTGAGATCTCTGCAACTCAAGATCTGACAATCACCAGTCAACAGATAAACAATCAACAAGGGTTACTACTAGCCGAAAAAGGAAATTTAACGCTCAATTCGCAACAACATCACGTGAATAACTTACACGGCAAAGTAGTTGCAGGTAATAACGTTTATGTGGAAAGCGGTACTTTGGAGAATCGACACGGTTTAATACAAAGTACTGCGAATCTTACCTTAAATACTCACGATCAATGTTTGCATAATAATTTGGGTAATATAATTAGCCAACAAGCATTGTCGATTACTTCAGGCGATCTGAGCAATGAGCAAGGTTATATTCAATCAACTCAACATGCCGATATTCAATTACGCTCTTCTACGCTTTCTAATCAAAAAGGTGTAATAACATCCCGTGATAACTTACATTTAACAGCAGGTACAGTCCATAATGACAATGGCATGGTGGATGCGAAAAATTTAACAGCAACCCTCACGAATCTTTACCAGCAAAACGGGACGGTTCAAGCGAATCAATTACTGAATCTTACTGCAAGCGGTGAGATCATCTCAACAAATCGCAGTCAAGTGAGCGGTAATCACATTGCAATAACGTCAGCAGGTCAATTAGATAATCAGCAAAGTGAAATCATTGCGAAACAACATGCGGTCATTCATAGTGGTCAACTAAATAACAATGATGCTGCGTTAGTCGCAGAGCAAGGCAATCTTGAGATTAACACCAAACAGCAAAGCCTCACCAACCAACAAGGCAAATTCAGTGCGGGTGCGAATTTGACGATTCAAAGTGGTGAGTTAGATAACCAGCAAGGCTTGATACAAAGTCGCCAAGATATACTAATCAATACCCATCAAGGTAACTTAAACAACCAACAAACCAAGCTGGCGGAACAGAATAAAGGGATTATTTCGTTAGGTAAATTGGCTTTAACGACACAACATTTATCCAACCAACAGGGTTACTTGTTAAGCCAGCAAGAGCAAACCTTAACTTCGCAATCTCTTCAAAATGATTCGGGTGTGTTGGCTTCGCTTGATTCACAAGCCGTGACGGTAAACAACAATATCCGCAATGTTGCAGGGAGAATCAGCGGTCTTTCAACGGCGATTTCAGCGCAAGCCATCGATAACCAATCGGGGTTATTGCAAGGTGAGAAACAGCTTTCCGTTCAATTACGTGGCGACTTAAATAATGATAAAGGGCAAGTGAAATCCAAAGAGGCACTTAGTCTAAAAGCTAATGCGGTCAATAACCGTGAAGGACAAGTTCGAGCAACGGAAGGGACTCTATCACTTTCTGCCGTATCCACCTTAGACAATACGTTGGGTAATATCACAGCCAAACAGCAAGCGACCATTGAAACGAATGCCTTAAACAATCAACAAGGTTTAGTGTATAACGAGCAAGATTTACTTCGCCTGAATGTGAAGCAAACCCTTGATAATTCAAATGGTAAAGTGATTAGCAAAGATGCACTGACAATAACTAGTGCATCGCTTACCAATCAACAAGGTACGCTCTATGCGGAAAACCGAGGTAACCTCTCTGTTAATGGGTTACTGGATAACCAACGCCTTGGTAAAATTCACGGTTTAGGTGAAATGGCGATTCAAGCAAACCAAGTGGATAACCGTGGTGGCGAGATTCGCACGAAAGATGCGCTGATACTGAATGTAAGTACTACCATTAATAACCAGAAGATCAGCGAGACAGGATCATTTATTGAAAGTGGCAATGTGTTAAATATTAATACAGCAACACTCAATAACCGTGATACGAAGTCTGCAACTAAACATATGGCTCAAGGTATTTTAGCCACGACTCTTACGCTTTCAGCACAAGTTGTAGATAACCGACAAGGTAAAATCCATAGTCGTCAGCAAAGTGATTTGCAAATTCAAGACAGTTTACATAATCAACAAGGTGAGGTAACGGGTAATGGTGACATTGCGATTAAAGGCAATGCATTACACATCAATAATCAGCAGGGACGATTACAAGCGGCAACTTCGTTGACAATTTTTGCAAATGAAGTCACTACCAATGGACATATTGAAGGTAGCGATATTGCAATTACTCAGCAAAAAGATTTTGTCACCGAAAATCATATCAATGCAAACCGTTCACTTGCGATTACCACTGCAGGCAATCTTACCAATCAACATCATCTTTATGCAGATGAGCACGTGAGCTTAACTGCAAATCACATCACTAATCATGAAAATGGGCGAATCAGCAGTGCCAACACGCAACTTACCGCAAAAGGTGATTTAACCAATGAAGGGTTAATCAACAGCGTGAGTGCCGATGACAATGCCCAAACCGTGATTAAGGTAGGCGGTCGTTTAACCAACACGGGTAAGGGGCGTATCTATGGCGATGATATTGCCCTTCAAGCTGATACCATAGAAAACAGCGATAAAGATTATGGCAACGGCGAAATACGCTCTGCGGTGGTGGCTGCTCGTAGCAATTTAGATCTTGCTGCCCGTGAAATAGAAAATAATACGGCACATTATTTATCAGATAATCAAGTAGGTGCAACGCTGTTCAGTGTCGGGGATATGACCTTTGGTCGCACTTTAAATGCAGACAACCAAGCGGAAGGTAAAGCCAATGTGTTGCGTAATAACAGTAGTGTGATTGAGTCTGAAAGCCGTATTCGTTTTGGTGTGGATAAGGTTTATAACAATAATACGCATTTTACGGCAGCACACGTTAAAAACGGTGAAAAGGTAACTGAGATTACAAAAGTCTCGGAAAACCCACTAAATGAAACTTATATCATTCCAATGCACCGAGACAGCCGAGGGAATTTCCCGACTTATTATAAGAATGACAAAGGAGATGATTTCTCCCAAATGACTTCAGAATATAAGCATATCCCAATGAAGCTACTCCGCTGGGTAGGTTGGAGTCGTGCAGGGCAATTGGTTTATAACCTCAATAATATAGAACCTACCGTTTTAAGTGCCGGCGAGACGATTCGTCCGGATATGTTATTAGCAAGTCGTAACCAAATGCGTTGCGATTCTTATTCTGATGGAACAAAAAATTGCACCTATATTCCTGCCGGAAACTATGAGCTTGATAGCCCGATTTGGACATATGCCGGCGTTTCTGCACCAAGTAGACCTTCACCAATTTTCTCTTTTGATGAGCTTGCCTCACAAGGTTACAAAGAAGAAGATTGGTTTAGCCTTGATCCTAAAACTAATGAATTAGATATTTTCAAAATACCGGAAGAGCCCAGTGTAACACCTGAAATACCAGTACGTTTGGAAAATGAGAGCGAGGTAGATTTCCAAGCAAGAATGACCAGCTATCAGCAAGCGTTAGAGACTTATACTCAAGCACAGAAAAAATGGGATTATTACCAAAACCGTATCAAACCTTATAACGATTGGGTAGACGAACATAAAGAGATACTGGATGCGGTAGATAAAAAAATTGAAGAACATAACCAAAATTTAAGTACGACTTTAGGGCAGCAATATTTCCGTGAATTTTGGCAAATAAACCTTAAAAAACGCCGTGAAGATGAAAGCAAAGTCTTGACGACTGTTGCTGGGCAAATTATTGCCGGCAGAAATTTAGAAGCCAATAGCCAATCTTTTATAAATGATCGCAGTGTAGTGATTGCCGGTCAAGATATGTTACTTGAAAATAAAATCGAGAATATTGATGAAGAAGGCTTACATCGCATTACTGACACGGGTGATAAAGTGTTTACCTTCGATAAATGGCGAGGTGGTTTTAAACGCTATTTCCAACGTAAGTGGGAAAATAGTGGCGATTACACCCGCATTATCGAAACGCCATTTGATATGCATATCTTCCGAGTGGAAGAAAATGCGGATTATGCAGCAAATAAACAAACATCGGATAAACTCAAGGCACAAACCGAGCATCAACTCTTATTGAGTAAAGTCAGTGTAAACAATGACGCATTGTCTTCGACTAATGAACTTGAACTTGGAACATTAAATGGTGGTGATTCAGCTCACTTTACACAATTAAATAGTAATACTCGCCAAGTCGATAGCTTGAACGTGTGGGAGGGTAAAGGGCAACAGGTTGAATCACAAATCATCGATGGGCAATTAGATGCATTCCATGCTTTACGTGATACGACATTAAACTCATTGACAGCACAATCTACGGTATCTAAAGATTCTCGCACACTTGAGCGTGTTACACTCAATGAGCAGCAAGAAGTCCGCAGCATTCAGCCGAATTTAGTGATTCCGCAGAATGTGCTGTATCGAGTCAATGCGAATCCGACCAATCGTGTACTTGTTGAAACCGACCCGAATTTTACCAATCAAAAACGTTGGTTAAGTTCGGATTATATGTTAAATGCTTTACGCTACGAGCCGAACCAAACCCAAAAACGGTTGGGTGACGGTTTTTATGAGCAGCGTTTGGTGCGAGAGCAAATCAACCGCTTAACGGGCAGAAATTTTGTAGGGAATTATACGGATTTTGATAGTCAATATCGTGGCTTAATGGATGCGGGGATAACCTTTGCACAAAAATTCAATTTACGCCCGGGCATTGCCCTTTCGCCAAACCAAGTGGCACAGCTGACGGCAGATATTGTGTGGTTGGAGAGCGAGCAGATTACTTTACCAAACGGCAAAGTGGAAACCGTGTTAGTACCGAAAGTGTATGCACTGGCAAAAAAAGGCGACATCACGGGCAACGGTGCATTGCTTTCGGGTAACAAAGTGATTCACAAAGGTGGCGAGTTTATCAACAGCGGCACGGTTACTGGTCGTGAACTGGTGCAGTTTGACAGCGAGAGCATTCGCAACAGTGGCAACATTATTGGTGGTGCGATTGTGGGCAAGGTGAGTGGCGATATGGAAAACCTCGGTGGCACGCTAGAAGCCGACCGAGCGATATTGCTGAATGTTGCCGGTAACTTTAACCACACAAGCCAAACGCATACCACTTCCGTGAATGAACAAGGCTATCAACGTACCGACACTACGATTGGTCGCAAAGGCTTGTTACACGTCAAAGGCGAGAACGGCACGCTGCAAATCCAAGCAAACAACATTCATCTTACCGGTGCAGACATCATCAATGACGGGCAGGGTCAAACCTATCTTTCTGCAAAAAACAACCTTAATCTGACCGCTTTATCGGTGGGTTTTGATGAGAAGATGGGCGGAAGCAATCATTATCGTAATGAAGCGGTACAAAGTGTTGAAGTCAGCCGTGTGCAAGGTAAGGGTGATGTGGTGCTAAGCGGTCAAAGCATTTACAGCGAAGCGGCGCAGTTGGAAGCGAAGCAACACTTAGCCCTGTTAGCAGAAAATGATGTGCTGCTGGGAACGGCGAGTACCTCGAGTGATTATGCGGAATACCACCACACAAAAAGCGGCGGGGCGTTGGGCAACTCGAAGAAAACGACTTTAGATACCTATCAAGACAAAACTCAAGTTGGCACTACATTAGGCGGTGGCGAGATTTTGGTTTCTGCCGGCAATGACCTAAAAGCCCAAAATCTGCAAGCGATTGCCGATAAGGATTTACAACTACAAGCGGTCAATAACGTCAGCATTTCTGCGGATACGAATTCCTTTAAAGAAACCCATTTTGAGCAAAAATCGAAGTCGGGCGTCTTCTCGGGCGGTGGCATCGGCATTACCTTTGGGAAAAAATCCGAAACCCACGAAAGCGAAGCGGAAGGCTGGCAACAAAGCCAAGCACGCAGTACGCTGGGCAGTGTGTCCGGCAATGTAAGCGTAAAAGCCGGTAATCATGCCCATCTTTCGGGTACAGACTTAATCGCTTCCAAAGAGCTCGACAAAGCCATTGTAATTGAAGGCAAATCAACTTACATCGGCGCAAGCGAAGACGAGTTAAGTTCAAAAGAGCACCACGAGTATAAACAGTCGGGCTTGACGATTGCGTTTAGTTCAGCCGTAACCAATGCCGCAATGGCAGTGCAAAGCAGCTTAAAACGTTCAGAGCAAGTGAAAGACGAGCGTTTAAGCCAACTGCTTAAAGTGAAAGCCGCAAATGAAGCGGTTGAAACCGTGCAAAAAGCCAGCAAAGCGATTGACGCAATACAAAAAGCGGGCAGCGTGAGCGAAGGGTTAGCCTATAGCGATGCGAAAATCTCGGTGAGTGTAGGCTCAAGTAAATCCGTCTCCACCAGCCACACCCAACAAACCACTCACCAAGGCAGTGAGTTAAGTGCTGGCACAGTCACTGTTCGGGCAACGAAGGGTGATAACACGATTGTTGGTTCAAAAATCAACGCAAAAGAAGCGACCTTGGAAGGCAATAATGTCAATTTACTTGGTACAACAGATACTCAAACCAACCGAAGCGATAACAAGAGCAGCAGTTGGAGCGTGGGCGTGTTTGTGGGTAAATCGGGCGGATCGACCGGTTTTGGTGTGGAAGGTGCGGTTAATGTCGGCAAGGGATATGCCAACAGTGACTCACAAGTGCAAAACCACACGGAAATCAACGCTGACCGTTTAACCATGAAAGCAAACGAAACCACTACCCTAGAAGGGGCGACGGCGAACGTCAACCACTTAGCACTTGATACAAAAAACTTACATATTGAAAGCATGCAAGACACAGAAAAATATGACAGCAAGCAAACGCAGGGTGGGGTAAAGGCGGCATTTGCATGGGGAAGTGGTGCAAGTGGCTCAGCCCAATTTAGCCGAAATAAGGCGAATGTTGATTATGCTCAGGTTAATCAACAATCGGGCTTTAACATCAACGAAAGCTCAAACATTAACGTTAAAGAAAACACCTACTTAAAAGGCGGTGTTATCAATGCCCGAGGCGACAAAGCAAACCACAATCTAACCACAGGCACGCTTACCACAGAAAGCATTGAGAATCGTAGCGATATTAAAGTCAGCTCGGTCAGTGCCGGTGTAAGTTCAGATATGACACAAATGGCAACGATGGCAGTGGGTGCAGCGTTAAGTGCCTTAGGCAATATGAGCGAAAGCGAACGCAGCCAAACGCAAGCGGCGATTAGCCAAAATGTCAAGGTACAAATTACCGACAACGAAGCCCAAAAACAAAAAACAGGCAAAACAGCAGAAGAAGCCTTGCAAAGCCTAAACCGAGATGTAGCAAATGCCAACCAAAAACTGGAGAAGCAGGATTTACAGGCTTTGCCGGAACGCCAAGAAGCAACCCAAATTGTGGCAGAGATGGGAGCAAAAGCGGTCGGTGATTTAGCCAAAATGATGAACTGGGAAGATGGTAGTCCGCAAAAAGTCGCATTGCACGGCTTAGTTGGCTACCTTTCAGCAAAAGTCGGCGGCGGAGGGAACACCGCAGCCAGTGCACTTTCTGCAATGGGCAGTGAATACATCAACACCGAAATTGCAAATTATCTGCAACAAAACACCGCTTTAACGGCAGACCAACGCAATGCGGTTCAGCAGGCAAGTGCGGCAAGCTTGGGGGCGTTAATTGGTGCGAGTTTAGGCGGTAATAGCAACACGGTAAACCAATCTGCACAGATGGCGTGGAAAACGGAGAAGTTTAATCGACAGTTGCACCCTGATGAAATGAAATGGATCAAAGCACATGCAAAAGAATTTGCTGAGCAGGAAGGATTAACTGTTGAAGAAGCAGAAAAACGCTTGAGCCAACAAGCGGAAAGAGATCTCGATATTCTTTGGTTCTTAAAATTAGATTCTAGCACTGATGATAAAGCAAAAGCTTTTTTAGCCTCTCAAAATAATGCCACCTTCATTGATAGCAAAGGAGATGTTCAACATTATTTTGTAGCTAAAGATAATGATTTCTGGACACCAAGAAAATATGCAAGTGATGCGTATGACTATATGCAAGCCACAGGTGATAATTTCTATGGCAGAAACTTACAAACTGACACAACAGTTTGGGAAGGAACCAAGGATAAATTAGGTAAAGCTTACGACCATATTTCTGAAAATAAACTTGAAACTGCCAAAGCTGTGGGAAATGCTGTCATTGATGGTGTAGTGGAATGTGGTTCTGATGTCACGGGATGTTTAGGTAATTTTGTTGCTGAACTCTGGATTAAAGGAACATCTAGCACATCAGAAATGGGTAAAAATCTTGTGTTAAGTGATCAAGAAAAAATCAATACACTTTATGGTCAAGATGTTGAAAAAGAAATGGTTGCTGTATCTAGCTCACAGTTTGTAGCGACATTAACGGAAGCTTTAGGGGTAGGAAAAATTATCACTAAAGTAGGTAAAGAAGTAATAGGTGCGAGTGTTAAAGAGATAAAAGCACCTGTAAAAGATATTGTGAATTCACCTAAAGAATTAGTTGATGAAGTACTTGAAACAGCAGCTAGAGAAACCAGTAGAACTTGCTCATTCCGAGGCGATATGGAAGTAAAAACTGAAAAAGGTTATCAACCTATTTCAAGCATTAAGGTCGGCGATAAAGTGTTGGCAAAGAATGAAATAACAGGTATTACAACATATCAGAAAGTACAAGCTCATTACAGTAATCCTTATAATTACACGGTTTATGTGGAGGTTAAAGATAGCCAAGGCAAATATCAAACTATTGTTTCAAATAAAATCCACCCATTCTTTACACAAGTATTGAATGGTACAGCACCGATTTCCTCAGAGGGACACAACTATAAAGGGGAAATAGCTAAGGGACAATGGGTAGATGCTCAGCACTTGAAACAAGGTTATCGCTTACTTTCTGAAAGTGGAGAATGGCAAACGGTTTACAAAGTGACTATCCAATCAGAAA
>ENA-OWMY01000110-OWMY01000110.1-metagenome-genome-assembly--contig:-NODE-110-length-25536-cov-8.510380_pt1 | contig 25536 bp, 20 predicted proteins | sample MGYA00245358_ERZ651122 | MGnify/ENA primary metagenome ERZ651122 (study PRJEB26857, sample SAMEA4031752) | metagenome | biome: human; feature: oral; material: saliva | place: Philippines | collected 2014...
TTCAGATCTGCGTAGAAGATAACGGCAACGGCATTCCACCAGAAGAACGCCAACGTGTATTGGATCCGTTCTATCGCATTCTTGGCACAGAGCAACAAGGCTCGGGCTTAGGCTTGGCGATTGCGGAGGAGATTGTGAAAAATTATGGTGGAAAAATTGAATTAAAAGATTCAGTGAGTTTTGAAACGGGGTTGTTAGTGGAAGTTGAATTACCAACAAGCGGTCAAATTTAGGAAAAAATTAGATTTGATAAACGCAAGCGGTGGATTTTGCAATTTGTTTTACAAAATCCACCGCTTGTTGTTTATAGAAGAATTAGTTACGTTTGACTGCTTCCGCAATTTCTTCCGCACAGCTTTGGGCTAACGTTGCATCTTCACACTCTACCATCACACGAATAAGCGGTTCTGTACCTGATTTACGTAACAAGATACGTCCTTTTCCTGCTAAGCGTTCTTCTACTGATTTTGCAACAGCTTTTACTTCTTCGCTATTGAGTGGGTTTTCACCGCCTGCGAAGCGAACGTTAATTAACTCTTGCGGGAAGAGTGGCACGGCTTTTGCTAATTCGTTTAAGGTTAGATTGTGTTTTACCATTGCCGCCAACACTTCAAGCGAAGCAACAATACCATCGCCCGTAGTGTTTTTGTCTAACACGATGATGTGCCCTGAGTTTTCACCACCCAGTTTCCAGCCTTTCTCTTTTAATTGCTCAAGCACATAGCGGTCACCCACATTGGCACGTACGAATGGGATCGCAAGTTCTTTTAATGAGAGTTCTAAACTCATATTGCTCATTAATGTACCCACTACGCCGCCTTTTAATTTGCCCGCACGTAAAGCTTCACGCGCCAAAATAAACAGAATTTGGTCGCCATCTACTTTGTTGCCTAAGTGATCTACCATCATAATGCGGTCACCATCGCCATCGTAAGCTAAACCGATGTCTGCTTCCGACTCTTTCACCACTTTTTGAAGTGCTTTGATGTCCGTTGCCCCGCATTTTTCGTTGATGTTTAAACCGTTCGGGCGAGTACCAATTTCGATCACATCAGCCCCTAACTCACGCATTACGTTTGGTGCGATATGGTAAGTTGCACCGTTCGCACAATCCACCACGATTTTTAAGCCGTCTAAGCTTAATTCGGATGGGAAACCTGCTTTACAAAATTCAATGTAACGACCCGCTGCATCGTTGATACGGCTTGCTTTACCAAGACTAGCCGAATCTACGCAGTCCATCGGTTCATCTAACATCGCTTCGATCGCTTCTTCCACTTCATCAGGTAATTTTTCGCCCAGTGATGAGAAGAATTTGATTCCGTTATCGTAGTATGGATTGTGAGAGGCTGAAATCACGATCCCTGCTTCTGCACGGAAAGTGCGGGTTAAATACGCAATTGCAGGGGTTGGCATTGGACCTACGAAGACTGCTGATAAACCTGCTGCAGTTAAGCCCGCTTCAAGTGCTGATTCCAACATATAGCCAGAAATACGGGTGTCTTTACCAATAATCACTTTTTTCGTGCCTTGGGTTGCAAGCACTTTACCTGCCGCCCAGCCGAGTTTTAACGCAAATTCTGGCGTAATTGGGAATTTACCTACTTCACCGCGTACACCATCTGTACCGAAATATTTGCGAGCCATAAATCTTCCTTATTTTAAAAAGTATTGATAAGCCAAGCTGTCACTCACGTCTTGGTAGCGATAGCCTAATTGTTCTAAATGTTTGGTTAATTCTGCTTCTAAGCCTACTGCCACAGGGAATGCGGCTAAAATATCACCGTAGTCCGCCCCGTGTGCACGGTAGTGGAACAACGAAATATCCCAATCAGTTAAGGCTTGTAAGAATGTAAGCAATGCCCCTTTTTGCTCAGGGAAATCAAAGCGATAGAGCTTTTCGTTTTGAATACTAGCTGGTCTGCCACCGATCATATAACGCACGTGGGTTTTAGCGATGTCATCATCTGATAAGTCGCTCACATCGTAACCATTTTGGCGAAGCTCTTCGAGAATTTCCGCTTTTTCTTGGCTGCCAGAAATACGAACACCTACGAAAATGCACGCATTGGCATCATCTGCGTGGCGGTAGTTAAATTCTGTCACCGCACGGCTACCCAGAATTTGGCAGAATTTTAAGAAGCTGCCTTTCTGCTCTGGAATGGTTACCGCTAATAAGGCTTCACGTTTTTCACCAATTTCGCAACGCTCAGACACAAAACGCAAGGTATGGAAATTCAGGTTTGCCCCTGAGAGTACGCAAGCGAGATTTTCGCCTTCGATGCCGTGCTTTTTCACATATTTTTTCAAGCCTGCAAGCGAGGTTGCACCCGAAGGTTCTGCCACCGCACGCACGTTTTCAAAAATATCTTTCAATGCTGCACAAATTTCATCGTTATCGACTAAGACAACATCATCGACATATTGTTTACAAATACGGAAAGTTTCATCGCCAATGCGTTTTACCGCAATACCGTCTGCGAATAAACCCACATGATCTAAATCGACAGGCTGACCTGCTTTTAATGCGTGATATAAACAAGCAGAGTCTTTGGATTCCACCCCAATGACTTGAATTTCAGGTAAAAGCTGTTTCACCAACACTGCGATCCCTGCGATCAAACCACCTCCGCCAACAGGCACAAAAATGCGGTTTAGATCGGAACGTTGTTGAATGAGTTCCATCGCGATCGTGCCTTGTCCTGCAATCACGGCTGGAGCATCAAATGGGTGGATAAAGGTCATATTCAACTCTTTCGAAAGCTCAAGTGCTTTGGCTTTGGCTTCGTCAAAGTTCGCACCATAAAGCAATACTTCTCCACCAAAACCACGCACCGCATCCACTTTAATACTTGGCGTATTTTGTGGCATCACAATTAAGGCACGTAAGCCTAAATGTTTCGCTGAAAGCGCGACACCTTGCGCGTGGTTACCCGCAGAAGCGGCAATTACACCTGCTTCTTTTTGAGCTTTAGAAAGATTAGAAATCATCGCAAATGCTCCGCGTAGCTTAAAGCTATGCACCGGCTGGCGATCTTCACGTTTGATGAAAATATTATTTTTTAATCGTGAAGAGAGCTTGTCCATTTTTTGTAATGGCGTGACTTGAGCGAGATCATAAATATTGGAACTAAGAATAGTGCGGAGATAGTCCGTATTCGATTGGATTTGTTGTGTCATATGATTGATTTTAATGATCTTCCCAAAGGCAGGGATTGAAAGGGTTAGATAGTCGAAAAGGGCGTGTTTAGCACGCCCCATTGCAATTAGTTAATTAGTGTCCACCGCAACCACAGCTGCCATGACTGTGTTCGTGATCGTGATGATGGTGATGACCACCGCCACAGCAACCGTGACCTTCTTCTTCATCACTGTCGTGACCACCACAGCCGCAACCGTGTTCGTGACCAGAGTGAATGTGACCGTGTGCAATCTCTTCTAAAGTTGCTTCACGTGTGTCTACTACTTCTACAGAGAAGAGTAATTCTTGACCTGCAAGTATATGGTTACCATCAACCACTACTTCATCACCATCCACTTCAGTGATCACAACAGGCAATGGACCTAAGTCAGTATCTGCGATAAAACGCATACCTACTTCTAATTCCTCTACACCCATAAATACATCTTTCGGCACACGTTGTACCATATTTTCGTTGTATTCACCGTATCCTTCTTCTGGGCTTACACGTACTTCGAAAGTATCACCAACTGCTTTACCTTCTAATGCCTTTTCTAAGCCTTCAACAAGATTGTTGTGACCGTGTAAGTATTCTAGCGGTTGGTTCGCTGGTGCTTCGTCCACTAATACGCCATCTTGAGTACGTACTTGATAAGCAATGCTTGGTACTACATTTTTAGTAATTTTCATTAAAAATGATCCTTTGTTTATATAAAAAATTAACCGCATTGTAGCGGTTTGTATGATATTTGCAAATTGTTCTATAAACTCGATCGCTTGTAAGGTGTGTGAAATTCATTTCATGCACATCAATATAGAAAAGCGTGAGTGGATTTTTCAATCCACACACTCTACTATACTAAATAAAAACAAGCTCTTTTAAGCGATAACCTTGTGGCACGGTTTCTTTGTCTTCGAAAGTGACAAATTCCCACGCATTTTCATTCGCAAGCACGGCACGGAGTAACTTATTGTTTACACCGTGGCCCGATTTATAGGCTCTGAAATTGCCTAAGATGTTGTAACCGCACATAAAAAGATCGCCGATAGAATCAAGCATTTTATGTTTTACCAATTCATCTTTATAGCGTAAGCCATCTTCATTCAAAATGCGGTAATCATCTAACACGATGGCATTATCTAAGCTACCGCCTAGTGCTAAACCAATTGATTGGAGATATTCCACATCTTTCATAAAAGTAAAGGTTCTTGCACGGCTAATTTGCTGAATAAAATTTTCGGCTGAAAGATCCATCGCAAAATGGCGTACATCTTTACTAATCATCGGGTGATTGAAATCAATGGTGAAATCTAATTTTAAGCCATTTGCATAAGGTCTGATTTCTGCCCATTTATCGCCCTCTTCCACACGTACGGTTTCTTTAATACGGATGAATTTTTTCGGGGCATTTTGCTCTTCGATACCCGCATCTAAGAAAAGATAGATAAACGGACTTGCACTGCCATCCATAATTGGAATTTCAGGGGCATCAACTTCCACGATAAGGTTGTCTAAACCTAATGCTGCCATCGCCGCATTTAAGTGTTCAACAGTTGAAATACGCACACCATCATCGTTGATCATACAAGTACAAAGCTGTGTATCACGAATTGATTCTGCACTTGCTGGGAAGTAAACAGCAGGCTCTAAATCGGTTCGTGCATAAATAATCCCTGTATTAGCAGGGGCAGGACGCAATGTGAGCGTCACTTTTTTGCCACTGTGCAAACCAATGCCAGTGACTTTGGTTGCTTGTTTTAGGGTTCTTTGTTTAATCATTTTTTATTCCTCGCAAGCGATCGAAATTAACGACCGTTTCGCATAAATCCTGGAATAGAGCTCGGTGAGAACACTTGGTTTGGATCAATTGTTCTTGGCTGTTGCGTTGTTCCAGCATTTTGTGGTGCTTGATTAAAGCCTATTGGTTGTGGCTGATGACCATAATTCTGGTTTGGCTGAACAGACTGTTGAGTCCCATAACCTACTGGTTTTGGTACTGGCTGAGATTGTTCAACTGGCTGTGGTTGTTGCAACATACCTGTACGTGGCATGGTTAACTCTTCTGCTTGACCCAAACCAGTTGCAACCAATGTTACACGGATTTTACCTTCCATTTCAGGATAGAACGTTGTACCGAAAATAATAGTTGCATCAGGATCTGTTGCTTCAGTAATATATTTTACAACAGAATCCACTTCATTTAGTTCTAAGTCATCGCCTGCTGAAATATTAATCAACACGCCTTTTACACCTGATAAATCAACATCTTCTAATAACGGACTTGCCACTGCTTCCATTGCTGCACGCTCTGCACGCCCTTCACCTTCTGCAATGCCCGTTCCCATCATTGAACGTCCCATACCAGACATAACTGTTTTCACGTCATTAAAGTCTACGTTTACCAAACCTTCTTTGGTAATCATATCAGTAATACCTAATACTGCGTTACGCAAAACATCATCAGCATATGAGAATGCATCCTTAAATTTTACGCCTTTAGGTAAAACTTTAAGTAATTTTTCATTTTGAATAATAATCAACGCATCTACATTTTTCGCTAATTCTTTAATGCCTTGTTCTGCGAAATTTAAACGTTTTCTACCTTCAAAATTAAATGGTTTAGTAACAATCGCAACGGTTAAAGCACCCTGACTTTTTGCAATTTCAGCAATAACTGGAGAAGCCCCTGTACCAGAACCTCCCCCCATACCAGCTGCAATGAATACCATACTTGCATCACTTAACATATTAGTTAATGCTTCACGGTCTTCTTCTGCAGATTGATAGCCAATATTTGGATCGCCACCAGCCCCCAAACCATGAGTAATACCTGCACCAATTTGTACAGTATTACGCACTGCACTTGAACGCAATACTTGTGCATCTGTATTTACTGAAAAAAACTCCACGCTGCCAATATCATCTTCCTGACAGCTCCTAACCATATGGTTCAATGCATTACCGCCACCGCCACCAACGCCAACAACTTTAATTACTGCATCAGGCGTTGTCTCATAAACTGGTTCGAACATTCTTTACTCCCTAAAATAAGCGTATGCCAACTTATTTAATTTAAAAATTTGACTTAATCCAACGTATTGCTTTACGAGTCTGCTTTTTGACACCTTTAAACATACCAACTACATTTGGATTATTTATTATCGTTTTTTTGCTTTCTGCTGGATGCTCAAAATTATATTGTAATAGCCCCAAAACTGTTGCATATTGTGGCTTATTCACATAATCGGTCAAGCCTGCGATATTAAGAGGGTTCCCCACTCGTACGTGTGCATTAAAGACATTTTTTGCACATTTTACAATATCTTCTATTTGTGAACCACCACCCGTAAGAACAAAACCCGCAATTAATTCCTGTTTTATCCCTTGGTGATATAAATTTTGACGCAATTTTAACAGATCTTCATTAATAAGCTTAAATAAATCGCTATAACAAAGTGCTGTAATTTCTGCAACGTGTGCTTTCGTATAAATTCGAGGTGCACCTCCAGCTAAACCTGAAATCGAGAATTTTTTATCGGCATTCATCGTCGGTGGTGAAACCGCACTGCCATAATTAACCTTGATGGTTTCAGCTTCTTTGCGAGAAGTCGTAAAAACTTGTGCAAGATAATCCGTCACATTATTGCCACCAAACGGATATGATTTACTAAAGCGTAATGCACCATCAACGTAAACCACCACATCCATCGTGCCCGCACCGATATCAATCAAGCAAATACCAAGCTCTTTTTCCTCTTCAGTAAGCACCGAATAAGCGGAAGCAAATCCCGAAAAAACAATATTGGCAACAGACAATCTCTGATTCGATTCTACCGCATTAATTAAATTACGTTTCCAATCTTGGTGAGCTGCAATTAAATGTACATAGGCAGTGAGACGATTACCTGACAAACCAATTGGACTTTTTGTCAGCGGTAAATGGTCTACTTTAAACTCTTGTGGCACAATGTGTAGCATCTCTAAGCCATTAGGCAATCGAATAGAGCTTGCATTATGTTTCGCTTCTTCCACGTCCTCTTTTGTGACTACACTCTCTAAAACCGCCTGCCCCATTTCATTAAGCCCTGTAATATGAGCCCCTGAAATACCCAGAATCAGATCAGAAATTTCAAGATTGTTTGCAATTGATTCAGCCTCAGCAATCGCATTATCAATAGCACGAACGACTGCATCTAAATCAACAATCCCTCCTTGATTTGCCCCTTTTGAAGGAGAAACTCCAGTTCCTAGCACTCTAATTACACCATCAGGTAAGGTCTCACCAATGACAACAACTGTTTTGGATGTCCCAATATCTAACCCAACAATGTAATCCTCATCATCAATATTATCAGTCATTTTATTTTCGTTCGTTTGCAATTAATTATTTCTGTATTGGATAGAAACCTACCGCTGCACCGTGTTCATAACGTAAATCGACATACCCCAAACGCTGTCCTTCTGGCACCTCAATTTCAGGGAAAATCATCATAAAGCGGTCAATTTTTGGCGTCCATTCTCCACGTCCTAATCTTAACTCAATATTATTCGCTAATGTAATCGACCAAGAACCACGATTATCCATCGCCAGCGATTTAAGTGATAAATTGCGAAATGCTAATTCCGTTTGAATTTTACCCCACGCTTCAAGTACTTCTTTACTTTCCGCATCAGGTCCAAACATTATCGGTAAACCTGTTTTATCAAACCGTTCTGGGGGCAAACTAAATACAACCCCTTGATCAGAAAGATAGTGAATATTATTCCACACCGCTACAGGTTTATGCTCAACCAGACTAATACTTAAGCGATCAGGATAGGATTTTCGCACAATCACATCTTTTACCCAAGAGAGTTGTAACAACTTATCTTTAACCTCTTGAATATCTTGGGCAAAATATCCTTTTAGAACAGGTTCTTTGGCTAAAGTTTCACGAATATCCGCATTTGTTGTAAATTGCGTTTTATGAGTTAACGCATAAGCACGAATCGGCGTTCTATCCAAACTTTCAAGAAGTACCGACCAATTTGCATATACCGTATAAATCACAATCAACCAAAATAATAAAATCAATGGTTTCATTGAAGTGAGCCAACTCATCGGCAGAAAATGTAACTTCGAACCGATATGCTCCTTAGCAAGGCGAAAATAATTGGGTTTTCTCTTTCGAGCAAACTTAGCCATTACGCACTTAACTCCAATACGCGTTCAACTAAACGTTCAAAGCTATAACCGACAGTCGCTGCCGATTTCGGAAAAATACTGTGGCTGGTCATCCCTGGACAGGTATTTACTTCCACTAATCGAAAATTACCCTTTGCATCTTCCATCACATCAATACGACTCCAACCACGGCAACCCACCACATCAAAAGCTTGTTTCACAATTTTTGCCACTTCTGCTTGGCGTTCATCGTTTAATGCAGGTACCACATATTGGGTGTTGTCTGAAATATATTTTGCGTGGTAATCATAAAACTCACCTTCTGGAATCACTTGCACCGCTGGCAATACTTCGCCATCTAACACTGGCACAGAATATTCCGCCCCTGCTAAAAATTCTTCAACTAACACGATACTGTCAAATTTTAACGCCTCTTCAATCGCAGGTTGTAATTCCGCTTCAGTTTTTACCTTGAACACGCCAACGCTTGATCCTTCACAAGAAGGTTTAACAAACACTGGCAAGCCTAATTTTGCAATAATCGCTGCAGAATCAACCGCTTGTCCGCGTTTTACCACCACCATTTCTGCAGTCGGTAAACCAACAGCTTGCCATAATAATTTAGTGCGGAATTTATCTAAAGTGATTGCTGATGCCATCACGCCACAGCCTGTGTAAGGAATGCCCATCTGTTCCAAAGCACCTTGCAACACACCGTTCTCACCAATGCCACCGTGTAAAATATTGAAGACACGCTGAATCCCTTTTTCTTTTAATTTTTCAATTGGGAACTCTTTGGTATCAATACCTTCCACATCATAGCCAAGGCTTTTAAGGGCTTCGGTTACCGCTGCACCAGAGTTTAACGATACCTCACGTTCCATCGAAACGCCACCAAATAACACTGCAATTTTTTCGTTTTTAATGCTCATTGTATTCTCAATTTTCTATAAAGTGGGCTTTCTTGCCCTCTATGATATTTGGTGGGCAAGAAAACCCACCCTACAAGCAATGTAATTTGCAAAATATATTGCAAAAACAACCGCTTACGCTTTCCAACTCTCTGCTAAATCACGCGACAATTTGCTCACGTTACCCGCACCTTGTGCCAAAATTAAGTCGCCATCTTGAATAATTTGGTCTAACACTTCGCCTAATTGTTCCGTATCAGACACTAAAATCGGGTCAACTTTGCCTAAATTACGAATTGAGCGACATAACGCCTTACTATCTGCCCCAACAATTGGTGCTTCACCTGCGGCATACACATCCAACATCACTAAAGCGTCTACTTGCGAAAGTACTTGCACGAAATCATCGAACAAATCACGCGTACGAGAATAACGGTGCGGTTGGAACACCATCACGATACGTTTATTTTCCCAGCCTTGACGAGCCGCTTTAATTGTTACGTCCACCTCAGTTGGATGGTGGCCATAATCATCCACCAACATCACTTTACCATTTGGGCGAATAAATGAACCCAATTGGTCAAAGCGACGCCCCGCTCCTTGGAAATCTGCAAGTGCAGCTAAAATCGCTTCATTAGCAATGCCTTCTTCTTTAGCAACCGCAAGTGCCGCAGTCGCATTTAAGGCATTATGACGACCAGGTACGTTTAACAGCACCTCAACACGTTCCCCGTTCGGGCAAATCACCGTGTAGTGTCCTTGGAAACCTGTTTGTTGGTAATCTTCAATACGATAATCCGCATTTTCGCTAAAGCCGTAAGTGATCACTTGGCGGCCCACTTTCGGAGCAATTTCCATCACTGTTGCATCATCAGCACACATTACTGCCAAGCCGTAGAAAGGCAAGTTACGCAAGAATTTAACGTAAGTCTCTTTCATCTTCTCGAAGTCGCCACCGTAGGTGTCCATGTGATCTGGCTCGATGTTAGTGACAACAGAAACCATTGGTTGTAAATGTAAGAATGACGCATCACTTTCATCTGCCTCCGCCACTAAATAACGGCTTGCACCTAAGTGAGCATTTTTACCCGCAGATTTTACCAAACCGCCATTTACGAAGGTTGGATCTAAGCCAGCTTCGGTGTAAATCATTGAGATCATTGCAGTGGTTGTGGTTTTGCCATGGGTGCCCGCAATCGCAATCCCGTGGCGAAAACGCATAATTTCTGCCAGCATTTGTGCACGTTGAATCACAGGAATACGTGCTTCTTTTGCCGCTTTTACTTCAGGGTTTTCTTCGTTAATCGCACTGGACGCCACCACTACGCTCGCCCCTGCGATATTTTCCGCACTGTGACCAATAAAAATATGTGCCCCTGCAGCAGCTAGACGCTTGGTAACCACACCATCAGCAATATCTGAACCGCTGATTTTGTAGCCTTCATTCAGTAATACTTCAGCAATACCGCTCATCCCCGCACCGCCAATCCCGATAAAGTGAATTTGACTCACACGGCGCATTTCAGGCACGAGTTTTTTTATATTATCTTGGAAATTTTTCATTTTATATTCTCTAAATTAATGACTTTCTTCTACAATCACTTCCGCCACGCGTTTTGCAGCAGTTGGCGTGGCTTTTGCTCTGGCTTTGATTGCCATCTCGGTTAATTTAGTACGATCAGCAATCAACGGCTCTAACACCGCTAACAGTTTTTCTGGCGTAAATTCGGGTTGCTCAATCACATAAGCTGCCCCCGCTTCCACCAAATATTCCGCATTTAAAAATTGCTGTCTATCTTTATGTTGGAAAGGCACAAAAATAGCAGGTAAACCTGCGGCAGCAATTTCGCATACCGTTAATGCCCCCGAACGGCAAATGACTAAATCCGCCCATTCGTAAGCCGCTTTCATATCATCGATAAACTCGCTTGCCACGCCATTGCCTGTGGCGTGATAAACCTCTTCAACGCCCGCTAATTTTCCCTTACCCACTTGATGGCTAATGAACACCTGATTACCCAACATTTTTGCCACTTCGGGGACAGTTTGGTTAATCACTTGTGCTCCTTGACTACCGCCCATCACTAAAATGTTGATCGGGTAATCACGCTCTGCAAAACGCTGTTCTGGTGCTTCAATCTTAAATAAATCTTGGCGAACAGGGTTTCCTACCACTTCTGCATTCGGGAAAGCATTTGGAAAGGCTTGCAACACACGGCGAGCAATTTTTGAAAGCCACACATTGGTTAGCCCCGCCACCGCATTTTGCTCGTGTAAAATCACAGGTACACCACAAAGTTTTGCCGCAATTCCACCGGGACCTGACACATAACCGCCCATCCCAAGCACCGCATCTGGCTTGAATTTTTTGATGATTTTGTATGCTTGCAACACCGCTCTTAGAATGGCAAAAGGGGCTGTTAGCAAGGCTTTTACGCCCTTACCTTTTAGCCCTGAAATTTGGATAAATTCAATCGGAATACCATGCTTGGGAACGAGATCTGCTTCCATTCGATCTTTTGTGCCTAACCAACAAATTTCCCACCCTTGTTGCTGTAATTCGCGTGCAACGGCAATCGCGGGAAATACATGTCCCCCTGTTCCACCTGCCATCACTAATAATTTTTTTGCCATTGATATTCTCTTTTTTGCTTTATTTTTTGGATAATTTTCTGTTGTAAAGAAAAAATTTTCAATATTTTACAAGAATTTATACTTTTTCGGAAAAAGAAAGCGGTCCATTTTGTAAATTTTTTCACAAAATCGACCGCTTAAACTCAATTTCCCTTCGCACGGGTGTAACCAATTCTTTCCAATCGATTTTCGTGGTCAATCCGTATTAAAACTGCCATCGCAATGGAAAGAATAACCATACTTGAGCCACCATAACTGACAAAAGGGAAGGTTAAACCTTTTGAGGGAATCAAGCCAGATGCACCACCTAAGTTAATTGCACCTTGTAGTAAAAACCAAATCGCAATACCACACGAGAAATAACCATTAAATCGTTTTTCCATTTGTAATGATTCCTTACTAATATGTATCGCACGAAGCACTAAAAATATAAAAAGGAAAAGCAAAAATAATGTGCCAATTAAACCAAACTCTTCACCGATAACAGCAGTGATAAAATCGGTATGTGCTTCAGGTAAATATTCTAATTTCTGAATTGAATTACCTAAACCTCTTCCCCAAATTTCTCCCTGACCAAATGCCATTTGTGAATTGGCAAGCTGGAAGCCATCGCCATATACATCAACAAAAGGATCACGATAAGCAGTCCATCTCTTCATACGATATTCCGAGGAAAGCACGTAAATCGCAAAACCTGTGCCTCCAAGCGTAATAAGCCCAATAAATTGTGCCGCCTGTGCCCCCATTACAAACAGCATACCAAACGCGATAAGGAAAATAATGACCATACTACCTAAATCGGATTGGAAGTTTAAAATTAAAATAAATACAAACACAACAGCAAGAGGACGCCAACCACTATGCCAAGCTCGACGGAGTTCATCATAACGACGAACATAAAAACTTGCAAAATAAGAAATTACCGCTAATTTCGCTAATTCAGATGCTTGAAAGGTCACTGAACCAATGGAAAGCCAACGTTTCGCCCCGTTAATTTCTTTACCAAAAGGAAGTACTAAAGCAAGTAAAATAACGGAAATAATAAAAAACCCAATATTATATTTTTCCCAACGGCTCATTGGCTGCTGAATAAAAAAGGCAAAAATGCACAATGAGACCAAAATATAAGCCCCGTCCATGATGGCAAAATGAAACGGCTCATTATGCAAACGCCAGCTCACAGGAATAGAAGCGGAACTCACTGCCACTAACCCGATCATTAATAAACTCACATAGACCCAAAGCAACGTTCGATCATAAAGCACGTCTTTAGGGGTGATACGAAACCAATTATCAAACCCCGTTTTGATTGCTTCTAACATTAAGCCTTTTCTCCTTTCGCCAATGCCATAAAAATATCACCACGTTGTTCAAAGTTTTTGAACTGATCTAAGCTTGCACAGGCTGGCGAAAGCAACACCATATCGCCTTGTTTTAACTGCGGGCGGATTTTTTCCACCGCTTCATACATCGTCTCTACCAACACACTTTGGCTAGAGAGTTTCGCCAATACTGCCCCATCTTGCCCGAAGCAGTAGCAAACGATATTCGGTTTGTTGATTAACGGTTTCAATTCTGAAAAATCTGCTGCTTTACCGTCTCCGCCTAATAATAAATAGAGCGTGCCCGCTACCTCTAAGCTGTTCAGTGCTGCCACTGTGCTGCCCACATTAGTCGCTTTGGAATCGTTCACCCAACGCACGCCATCATGAGTTGGCACAGCTTGGAAGCGATGTGCTAAACCACCATAGATTTGCAATGCTTTCACAATGCCTTCGCGAGAAATACCCGCCGCATCAGCCAACGCCATGGCAGCTAACGCATTCATCTCATTGTGACGCCCACGAATTAACATCTGTTTTGTCCCAATAATCGCCGTCTCTTCTGCATAAAGTACGCCATTTAGCAAGCTATATTCTGCATTGTGTTCTGCAAAACGAATCAATTTTTTAACCGCTTGTTCAGGATACGTTTGGGGATCTTCGCCATTCACAATGACATTTTCTGCATTGTTATAAATTTTAAGTTTTGCTGCACGGTAATCGGCAATTGAATCATATCGGTCCATATGATCTTCACTCACATTCAGTACAGTTGCCGCAACCGCTTTGAGAGAAGAGGTCGTTTCAAGTTGGAAGCTTGAAAGCTCTAATACATAAAGTGCATAATCACCATTTAACAGGCTTAATGCAGGCACGCCGATATTGCCGCCCATTCCGACTTTAATACCCGCTTGCTTTGCCATCTCAGTCACTAATGTTGTGACCGTACTTTTACCATTTGAACCTGTGATAGCAATAATTGATGCGGTTGCCTCACGGCAAAACAGCTCAATATCGCCCACCACTTCTACGCCTGCGTTAATCGCTTGCTGAATTTCAGGCGTTGCTAATGCAAGCCCTGGACTAATCACGATTAAATCGGAATTGAGTAGCCACTCAAGATTTAATCCGCCTGTATGTAATGGAATTTCTTTTGATAATTGTTCGATTCCAGCAGGTTTCTCACGGGTATCAATCACCTGTACTTTCGCATTTTTATCTGCAAAAAAATCGACACAAGATAAGCCCGTTTTACCCAAGCCTATAATCGTTACTGTTTTATTTTCGTATTGGTTTTGCATTTTTTTATTCTCTTTTTGTTGTCTTACTTTCCAAACTATCCGCAAGCTAGTAAGTATAAATGACTATCTCTGCGGGCTTGTATTTTTAGCAGGAATAAACGATTTCCAAGCTAGTTTTGAAGGTTCAATAGCTAAATCCACCAAAACGTCATGCGTATTAAAATAACGAGCAGCAGGTAAGCCTCTTACACAAATTTTTTGCCATGCTTTGGGAATACGAATTTCTGCATATTCAGAGAAAGTAATTAAATATCTGCCTTCATATTGCCCATCTAACATTTTTTGAAATCCCGCCACTTTAGCCATGAAAAATGCTGTGCCTTGCGGAATATTTTTGTCCGATACAGCCCAATCTTTGGTGTAATTTTTACAAGCAATCAAGTATTCTACTTTTTGAAGAGAAGAAGCACCTAATTTCCAATATCCTGATCCGCCTTCCGCAATCATCATATTGAGATCAACACCTGTATAAACCAAAAGCGTTTTATTTTTCATTACACCTCCTTTTGCAAAAGTTTTACGAAATCTGCCCGCTTGTTTTTCACATCGCTATGGCTAACTGCTTATCCATTGATAAAATAGGCTTTATCCCACCTTTGATTTTTCATCATATTTTGGTGGAAAAAAGCCTACTCAACTGACCTTAACGTAATTTCAATGTTACCAAGCCAATTAACACCAGCATTAAAGTAATAATCCAGAAACGAACAATAACACGCGGTTCCGGCCAGCCTTTTAATTCAAAGTGGTGATGAATTGGTGCCATGCGGAAAATACGTTTTTGACGAAGTTTATAAGATCCCACTTGGAGAATAACGGATAACGCTTCCACAACAAATACACCGCCCATCACAACTAATAATAGCTCTTGACGAACCAGTACTGCGATAGTGCCTAATGCGCCACCTAATGAAAGTGAGCCCACATCTCCCATAAACACTTGTGCTGGATAGGTGTTATACCATAAGAAACCTAAACCTGCGCCGACAATAGCAGTACATAAAATCACTAACTCGCCTGCATTTTGGATAAATGGAATGTGTAAGTATTGTGCGAAATTGTAGTTCCCTGTTGCCCACGCGATTAAGGCGAATGCACTTGCCACCATAATGGTTGGCACGATTGCCAAGCCATCTAAGCCGTCAGTCAGGTTCACAGCGTTACTGGTGCCGACAATCACGAAGTAAGAAAGAATGATGAAGAAGATGCCAAGTTGTGGCATAAAGTCTTTGAAGAATGGCACAACCAGCTGGGTGGCGGCGGTATCTTTGCCAACCGCATAAATGCCGAAAACTGCTACTAAGGCAATAACCGACAACCAGAAGTATTTCCAGCGGGCGATCAAACCATCTGTATTTTTACGTTTGATTTTCCAATAATCGTCCACAAAACCGACGATCCCATAACCAAATAAAACAAACAACACAAACCAAACATAGCTGTTGCGAAGATCTGCCCACAAAAAGGTGCTGATGCCGATAGAGGCTAAAATCATCACCCCGCCCATGGTTGGCGTGCCGCGTTTTTTGAAGTGGCTTTCAGGTCCGTCGTTACGCACTTCTTGCCCAAATTTGAGCAATTGCAAACGGCGAATTACTTCCGGCCCAATCCAAAGCCCGATACCCATGGCTGTTAATAACGCCATAATGGAACGGAAAGTAATATAAGACACGACATTAAACGCCGTATTAAACTGAACAAGATATTCAGCAAGCCAAACTAACATAACAAACCTCTATTTATTTTTATTTAATTTCCAAGATAGAAAATATTGATTGAAACTCATATTTTCTTCATCATTTAAATTTCTTTGTGCTAAACAACTCCTTTTATATAAAAGAAGAGCATACATTTCCTCAGCATTACTTTGGCTTATTTCTTTAAGGCGTTCATATTCTTCTACTATATATGTCTGCTCATAAGCAAGATCATAATCTCCTATTTTATTTGCTTTTTCAATTAGCTCACTTAATTTATTAAAGGCTAAAAAATATTGCTCATCAATTGAGTCTAATTCATCCAGTGCAGTGTTAAGTTCTTTTTCTAACTTAATAAGTTCTTGCTCAATTTCCACTGTAGACTCCAAATGTACAGGAAATAGACTGGGATAACATTTCAATTAATTCTTCCATTTTCTGACGACGAGAGCCTTTCGCCAATAAAACAAGCGGTTGTTTTTCTACAATTTTTTGCGAAATAATCGGTAGCAAGAAATTGCTCATGGTTTGCTTATCGGTAAAATGATGCTGTGCATTAGCACTAATCACTGCACTTTCTTTGCCAAAAGAGACAATTAAATCTAACCCTGCCTGTTGAGCAAAATCTGCAACTTCTTGATGGCATTGCGTACTCTCTTTGCCAAGTTCTGCCATATCACCTACCGCCAAAATACGAAATGCAGGGTAATTTTTCAGCACAGAAATCGCTGATTTCATCGAATCAACATTCGCATTGTAAGTATCATCAATCAGCAAACAGTGCTCGTTAATTTCAACAGGATATAAACGGCCTTTCACTTGTGAACGCTGTTCAAGCCCAGCTTTAACATCCGCTAAACTTGCACCAACTGCCATCGCTAACGCAGTTGCTGCTAAAGCATTAGAAACGTTATGTGCACCTAAATAAGGCAAATTGATTTCAATTTCCTCTTCAAAGGCATGCAAAATGAAAGTTGAGCCGTTTAAATTAAGTGAAACGTTTTCTGCCCAAAAATCCGCATAAGAATCTTGGTCTGAGGCGGTATAGCTAAAAGATTGCAATTCATGATCACCAATTTCTTTACGCCATTGCGGATAATAAAAAGCTTGGTTAATAATCGCTTTACCGTTTTCTTTTAGGCCTCGATAAATTTCGCCTTTTGCAGCTGCAACACCTTCAATCGAGCCAAAGCCCTCTAAGTGAGCAGAGGCGACATTATTCACTAAGCAAGCATCGGGTTGTGCAATCGCAGTAGTATAAGCGATTTCGCCGATATGATTTGCACCAAGTTCGATGACTGCAAATTTATGCTGTTCTGTTAGACGTAATAAAGTCATCGGTACGCCTAAATCATTGTTCAGATTGCCGAAAGTATAAAGCACATCCTCTTCACAAGCGGCCGTTTTTTGCAAGATTTTTGCCGTCATCTCTTTCACGGTTGTTTTACCCGATGAGCCAGTCATGGCAACCGTTTTAGGATTCAATGTGCTTTTTAGCCATTTCGCTAATTCACCTAAAGCTAATCGTGTATCCGCCACAATAATTTGCGGCACAGCAATCGGCAATTCACGCTCAACAACGAGTGCTACACAGCCTTGTCCTACCGCTTTTTCTGCATAATCATGTGCATTAAATTTTTCGCCTTTTAATGCAAAAAATAAGCCATTTTCGACCGCTTGTCGCGTATCGGTACTGACTGTCGTTACCGTTACATTACCATTACCAAACAGCCTTGCATGAAGGATTTCGGCGATTTGTTGGGTTGTTTGTTTTATCATTATTTTCCTCCTAGGGCTGTTGCCCTAGGTTACGCATAAATTTGCCCCACTGGGGCAGTTATTTTCTTCATTAAAATTCAATGCTTAGAGATCAGCCCCCTCTTTAGCAAAGAGGGGGATTGTCCTACAAATACTTCCTAGCCACTTCCTGATCCGAAAAATGATGCTTAGTTGTGCCAATAATTTGATAATCTTCATGTCCTTTGCCAGCGATTAAAATCACATCTTGCGGTTTCGCTTGCAGAATGGCAGTTTTAATCGCTTGTTCTCGATCATGAATGACTTGAACAACTCCAACATTCTCAAAGCCCTTAAGAATATCTGCCATAATTTTCTGATTATCTTCAGTACGCGGATTATCATCTGTCGCAATCACACGATCTGCAAGCTGTTCAGCAATATTTGCCATCATTGGACGCTTACCAGCATCACGATCGCCACCACAACCAAAAATACAGTAAAGTTCGCCCTCACAATGCAGACGTGCAGCTTGTAATGCTTTTTCTAAAGCATCAGGTGTGTGAGCATAATCAACCAACACCAGCGGGCTATTTTCCGCAGTCACACACTCCATCCTTCCAGCCACGCCTTTAAGAAGTGGTGCGGTTTCGACTAATTTTTGCAAATCATGCCCAAGTGCTAACAAGCCAGCTAACGCGAGCAGTAAATTGGCGACATTAAATGCCCCAATTAACTGACTATGTAAAGTGCCATTGCCCCAGCTTGATTCAAATTCAATGGTCGCACCTTGTAAGGTAAACGCAACACGAGTCGCTTTAACATATCGGTGTGAAGATTGAAAATCAGGATTTACGCTCACTGCAACGGCATCAGGCAATTTGGCTAACCAATCTATACCTGTTTCATCATCAGCATTTAACACTTTAGCCTTGGTGTTAAGCTCACTAAACAAACGAAATTTCGCCGCAGCGTACTCTTCCATTGTGTGATGATAATCAAGGTGATCTCGACTTAAATTAGTAAACATTGCCAAATCAAATTGCAACGCTTCCGCACGATACTGCACTAAACCGTGAGAACTCACTTCCATCGCACAAAAATCAGCACCAAGTGCAATAAAGTTTGCAAGATTTTGTTGAATTTCAACTGCAGAGCCTGTGGTGTTAGCCGCTTCTTGAACTTGCCCAAATAAGCCATTACCAATCGTGCCCATCACGGCAGATTTTCCACCCAGTAAATTATGCCATTGTGCTAATAACTGAGCCGTTGTCGTTTTGCCATTTGTGCCGGTAATGCCCGCTAATGTTAATTTTTCACTTGGGTTGGCATAAAATTCGCCCGCGATTTGCGAGAGCAGTTTCGGCAAATGTGGCACATTCAACACACAAGCGGTGGCATTTGCAAACTCTTTGGCAATTTCAACCGCTTGCACGCCTTCGTCCGCTTCCGCCAAAATCAGGCTTGCACCTTGTTCAATCGCTTTGGGAATAAAGGTTCTGCCATCCACATTATGCCCTTTTAAGGCAATAAACAGATCGCCCTTGCCGACTTTGCGGGAATCGAGCGTCATGTTTGCAAGCGGTGAAATTTGCACACTATCTTGCAATTGAGGAAAAAAGGTAAGTAATCGTTTCATTTTCTTCGGCTTATTCTGTTAGGTTATCTGGTTTAATATTATACGCTTTTAGCGTATAGCCCATAATTTGTGAAAACACAGGAGCGGAAACCGCACCACCATAATATTTGTCTTTGCTTGGTTCATTAACCAATACCACCAATGCAAAACGCGGGTTACTTGCTGGAGCAAGACCTGCGGTATAAGCGAGGTATTTTTCTACATATTGCCCTTTCTCAAGCTTACGTGCTGTCCCTGTTTTGACCGCCACACGATAGCCATCAACCATTGCGCGGGCTCCGCCTTCGCCTTTTTGTGCTACGCTTTCCATCATATGTACCACATCACGGGTAATTTTCTCAGGCAATACACGTTCGCCAATCACAGGTGGATCCACTTTGGTTATCGAAAGCGGGCGATAAATGCCGAAGCTGCCAAGGGTTGCATAAGCACGAGCTAGTTGAAGCGGGGTAACATTCAAGCCATAGCCATAAGCCAAGGTCGCTCGTTCAATATCTGACCAACGTTTGCGGTCACCATTAGTGCCACGCTGTTCGCCCAAGCCTAAACCTGTATCTTTACCAAAACCAACTTTGCTGTAAGTATCAACCAGTGCGGTAGAAGGCATACGCAACGCTAAACGGCTCACCCCGATGTTACTTGATTTCTGTAAGATACCCGTAATTGAGAGGCTATCACGCGGTGCCACATCGCGGATGGTGTGTCCATTTACCACAAATGGATGGGTGTTAATCACTTCATCACGGTAGGTTACGCCGTTTTGTAAAGCGGTTAAAACTGTAAAAGGTTTTACCGTTGAACCTGGCTCGAATGTATCAGTAATCGCACGGTTACGCATCAATTCCGGTTTAAATTCCGAACGGTTATTGGGATTAAAAGACGGTGCATTCGCCATCGCTAAAATCTCGCCCGTTTGCACATCCACCAAAACTGCCGTGCCTGAAATGGCATTGTTCTCTTTTACCGCATTTTTAATTTCGCGATAAACCATTGACTGCAAATCTTGATCAATACTCAACACCACATCTTGCGGGTTGTACTCTTTCTCATCACGAATATTCTCAATAATATTGCCACGGGCATCTTTACGAATAACCTGTTTACCGCTTTTACCAATGAGTAAAGTATCAAAGCTACGTTCAAGCCCTTCTGAGCCGTGTTTATCGTCAATATCGGTAAAGCCAATGAGCTGCGAAGCCTCTTCTACTAACGGGTAAAAACGGCGAGATTCTTCACGTAAAACTATCGCATTTAATTTTAACTCTTGTGTATAACGGGCAATACTTTCTGTTTCGTGGCGTGCTAAATAGATAAAACGTTGGCGATGAGCCTTATATAGGCGATCCATCATTTCGCTATAAGGCACTTTTACACTTTTTGCGAAGGCTTGCCATTTATCACGCTCTAATTTGGCTTCAGCATTTTCTAACTGAACAAAATACGAATTTGGATTTTGCCTCACCTCTACTAATTTTTCAGGTGAAATGCCTGTAGATTCTGAAAGCAATGTCCAATATTTTGGATCTTGCGTATTCAAAATAGCACGAGGATCAACATCCACGTTTTCAGCAGAAAGGTTCTTTTTATCTAAAAATTGTTGAATACTTTTGACCATCTTGCTTTTGGAACTCCCCGTTTCAATGGCAAGAGCGATCAAGGTTTCTTCAGAACGTTTAATCTTGCTATCAAAATATTCACGTGGGTCGATGGTAATAGAATACATCGGAGCACTAACCGATAAAAATTTACCGTTTCGATCTAAAATACTCCCACGTGTGAAAGGTAATTCAATGGTGCGTAGAGAGCGGTTGTTTGCTTCTTTAATTAAGCGAGGGGAATGAATGACTTGCACCACAACGGCTTGAAAAACCAGTGCAAAAACAGCAATACCTACCCCCCCCCAAATGAAATAAAAGCGTTCTGGGAGATAACTTACTTTCTCTTCTTGATTTTCAGCACCATTATTTTCTTGTTTACGTTTGAAAAAATCAAAGAATGATTTTTGCTTATCTTTTTGTTTCACTCCCCGTGCCATGCTGAATTCCTATTTTTTCTCTAATAAAATGACTTCTTGCTCTTTCTTAATGGATTGTAATTCTGCTTTGGTTGCAAACGCACTGATCCGATTTTCTCGGCTTGCACTATTTTCTTCGAGTTGTAAGTGAATATATTGGTTTTCTAACTTACGATTAGCCTTGACTAACTTGCCTTGCTCTGCGGTTAAAAGGCGTGTTTGGGCAGTAATCCACACCGTTGCAAGTGCAGTAACAACGATTAAAGCAAGCAATAACAACGCGAATTTATTCCGCCCAATTAAATCTTCAAAAATTTCCTGTCCTAACGAATAACGTTCATTTCCTGCCATACCCTTTCCTTAAAATGCCTTAACGCTTCTCTGCCACACGTAACACCGCACTGCGTGAACGTGGATTAGCATCAATTTCTGTCTCACTTGGCATAATCGCTTTGCCAACAGCTTTCAGTGGAATATCTTTATTCAACTCGCTTTCTAAAATCGGTAAACCACGCGGCACTTCTTTGCCTCTGCTGTTTTTCTTGATGAATTGTTTCACCATTCTATCCTCCAACGAATGGAAGCTGATAATCGACAAACGCCCTTCGGGGGCTAACACGCTTAACGCAGAGCTTAACGCTTTTTCCAGCTCATCCAATTCGCTATTAATAAAGATGCGAATCGCTTGGAAGGAACGCGTTGCAGGGTGTTTGTGCTTATCTTTAAACGGCACAGCATCGCTGATAATTTGGGCTAATTGCAAAGTACGGGTAATTTTTTGACCGCTTGTTTTGTTGAAATTCACGATAGCCGTTGCAATACGTTTAGCAAAACGCTCTTCACCAAATTCTTTCAGCACCCACGTTAAATCGTCAATCGAAACTTGATCGAGCCATTCGGCAGCAGATAAGCCTTTGGTGGTGTCCATTCGCATATCGAGCGGCCCATCACGCATAAAGCTAAAACCACGCTCTGCATCGTCTAATTGTGGAGAAGAAACGCCAAGATCGAGCAAAATACCATCAATTTTACCCGTTAAGCCCAGCTCTTCGCACACTGCTGGAATTGCTGAAAAAGTGGTATGGAAAATCTGAAAACGCGGGTCTGAAATAGTTTTAGCTTCTTCAATCGCACGAGGATCGCGATCAGTGGCAATTAAACATCCATTTTTGCCTAGCTGAGAGAGGATAAGTCGTGAGTGCCCACCACGCCCAAAAGTCCCATCAATATAGATGCCGTTTGGTTTGATTGCCAAGCCTTCCACGGCTTCGTGGAGTAAAACGGTGATATGCTTATGGTGTGTATCGCCCATCGTGTAGCCTTAAATGAAATGTTATTTTAATAAGAGGTTATCACCAGAAAGAAGTTCCCTGGCAAAAGGCTGAATTTTATCGGTTCATATTAGGTCGGGCAAGCGGTTTTCTAAATTTGTTTAGGATTATTGGCAAAAACTTGATACTATGCTGAACGTCATTTCACAAGCGGTAAAATTTTCAAGTAAATTTTACCTAGTTTCCTTTCATATAGGGGCAGGAGTTATCCCCACCCATAAACCATATAAGATTTTAGGCAGAGATAAACTCCGTCCCTACGCTAAGAGCAATACGGTTGCTAGGCAAGAACAATAATGTTATTACAAAAATAAGAATTCAAATAAAAGAGAACCCAATGATAGTCGATCTTAATTATCAACAAGAATTAGAAAAATACGAAAACCCCGTACCCTCACGCGAATTTATTTTACAAACCATACGCCAATTTGATGCACCAATGAGTCGCGAAGCACTGCTTGAAGCCTTCCATATTTACGATGAAGAACGCACCGAAGGCGTGCGTCGTCGCTTACGTGCGATGGAAAACGATGGGCAGTTAGTTTTTACCAAAGGGAAACGCTATGCCCTACCTGAAAAAATGGATTTACTCAAAGGCACGGTCATCGGTCATCGCGATGGCTATGGCTTTTTGCAACTTGAAGGAGCAGATAAAGGTGACGATTGGTTTATTCCAAACGTACAAATGAACCGTGTGATGCACGGCGATTTTGTGCTCGCTCAACCAAACGGTATTGACCGCCGAGGGCGTAAAGAAGTGCGTATCGTACGCGTGTTAGAAGCCCGTAAAAAACAGCTCGTTGGTCGCTTTTTCCTTGAAAGTGGCATCGGGTTTGTCGTACCAGATGATAGCCGTATCACACAAGATATTTTGATTCCTGATGAACACCACCAAGGTGCTCGAATGGGGCAAGTGGTGGTAGTTGAGCTATTTGAACGCAAAGCCAGTTTTAATCGCCCGATGGGGAAAATCACCGAAATTTTAGGCGACAATCTCGCCCCTGGTATGGAAATCGAAATCGCCTTACGTAACCACGATATTCCGCATGTTTGGGGTGAGGCAGTTGAAAAACAGATCCGCCATTTTAGCGAAGACGTCCCCGAAGAAGCGAAAAAAGGGCGAGTGGATTTACGAAATCTACCGCTTGTGACCATTGATGGCGAAAGTGCCCGCGATTTTGACGATTCGGTATTTACCCAAAAAGAGCTAAACGGCTGGCGTTTATGGGTGGCGATTGCCGATGTAAGCTACTATGTTCGCCCGAAAACGGCTCTGGATTTAGAAGCAGCAAATCGCGGAAACTCAGTCTATTTCCCAAATCGGGTGATCCCAATGTTGCCTGAAGTGCTTTCCAACGGCTTATGCTCGCTCAATCCGCAGGTGGATCGCTTATGCTTGGTAGCAGAAATGACGGTTTCCGAGCAGGGTGAACTCACAAGCTATAAATTTTATGAAGCGGTGATGAATTCACACGCACGTTTAACCTACACCAAAGTGTGGAAAATGTTGGAGGGCGATGAGGCATTGCGTGAGCGTTATGCCCCGCTTGTCCCGCATATCGAAGAACTTTATCGCTTATATAATGCACTGGCAGAGGCTCGCCAAAAACGGGGAGCGATTGAGTTCGAAACAGTCGAAAATCAATTTATTTTCAATCCTCAGGGAAGAATTGAGCGAATTGAACCGCTTGTTCGCAACGATGCGCACAAATTGATTGAAGAGTGCATGATTTTGGCGAATATCGCCTCGGCACGCTTTGTGGAAGAAGCGAACGAGCCAGCGTTGTTCCGTATTCACGACAAGCTGAGCGAAGAGAAACTAACCAGTTTCAAAACCTTTATTCGTGAATGTGGCTTAACTTGGAATGTAGGCTTAGATCCAACACCTAAAGATTATGCGGCATTGATTAAGCAGCTTGAAGGTCGCCCAGATCGCGAGCTTATCCAAACGATGTTGCTCCGCTCGCTCAAACAAGCGGTTTACGCAGCAGATAATGTAGGGCACTTCGGCTTAGCATTAACCGAATACGCCCACTTTACTTCACCAATTCGTCGTTACCCCGATTTGCTGTTGCACCGTGCAATTAAATATTTAATCGAAAAGGGAAAAGGTAATACCAGAAATTACACGGAGAGTGGCGGTTACCATTACAAATTGGACGACATCGATCAATTCGGAGATAAATGCTCTGCTACCGAACGCCGAGCAGATGAAGCAACCCGAGAGGTGGCAGATTGGTTGAAATGCGAATTTATGCAAGACCATTTAGGCGAAGAGTTTAAAGGTGTGATTTCCTCCGTAACGAGCTTCGGTCTGTTCGTAAAATTAGACGAGTTGTTAATTGATGGCTTAGTACACATTTCTACGCTTAAAAACGACTACTACCATTTCGATGCAGACAGACAGCGTTTAGTCGGTGGTTCAGGTATCATTTACCGCTTGGGCGACAAAGTAAAAGTACAAGTAATCAATGTAAATTTAGACGAGAAAAAAATCGACTTTGCCCTGTTAGACAACTGCCGTAAAGGAATGAACCTCGGTAAAACTGCCAAACAAAAAGCCAAAAAGGCAGAGAAACCTGTGTTCAAAGAAGTGAAAACTTT
>ENA-OWMY01000120-OWMY01000120.1-metagenome-genome-assembly--contig:-NODE-120-length-24149-cov-5.010210_pt1 | contig 24149 bp, 17 predicted proteins | sample MGYA00245358_ERZ651122 | MGnify/ENA primary metagenome ERZ651122 (study PRJEB26857, sample SAMEA4031752) | metagenome | biome: human; feature: oral; material: saliva | place: Philippines | collected 2014...
GGCGAGCATTATTACTAATGCTGCTTGTTAAGCACTAATTACATCTCAAGCAATAAATATATTGCATTATTTAAAAGCAACTCAGGCTGCGTAGTGTGCCTGTTGTCATCTTTGTCTTCTAGTAAAAGAAAACGGGCAGATTCTACTGAAATATTGCTCGCTTTGCAAGCGGTAATTTTTGAAATAAAAAATGCAAGCTCACATTCTCTGTCAGCTTGCATTCATTTAATTCATCGGAATTAGAAATTATTTTTTCTTAGGTGCAATAACCATTACTGCTTGACGACCTTCTAATTTACCTGGTGCAGATTCTACTGCTGCAATTTCAGCCGTATCTTGCTTTACACGCTCTAATACATCTAAACCGATGTCTTGGTGAGCCATTTCACGACCACGGAAACGCACGGTGATTTTAACTTTATCGCCATCTTCTAAGAAACGTACGATACTACGTAATTTAACTTGGTAGTCGCCCTCATCTGTACCTGGACGGAATTTAATTTCCTTCACTTGAACGACTTTCTGTTTTTTCTTCTGCTCTTTTGCCGCTTTTTCTTTCTCATAAATGAACTTACCGTAGTTCATAATACGACAAACTGGCGGTTCAGCATTTGGGCTGATTTCTACTAAGTCTAACTCAGCTTCTTCTGCTCTCGCCAAAGCATCTTGAATTGACACGATACCAACTTGCTCGCCATTTTCATCAGTTAAGCGAACTTCCTTCACGCCACGGATTTCTTCGTTAAGACGGTGAGCGCGATTTGACTGAACACGTTTTACAGGTTTAATAGTATTATTCCTCTAGTTAGTTTATATTTAAGCTGCATCAAAGCAGATTTTGTTTAAATCGTTTGCGTTTTAAGACAAAAACGGGCGGAATTCTAGCGGATCTAAAGTGATTATGCAATAGTCAATCGATTGAGGCACGAAAACTTATGGCAAAAATGGCATTTAAGCGTAAGGCTCGCTATAATAAGCCGTTCTAATTTGAGGTTTTTATGAATTTACAGTGGCAAAAATATCCGCACAATGCGAGAAAACTTTTTAAACTCACTATCCCTATTTTTATCTCCCAACTTTCCGCCTCAGGTATGGGGCTTGCTGATATTGTAATGGCAGGCTTAGTCAGCGATGACGACGTTTCCGCTATTGCAGTCAGCAACTCAATTTACTTTCCACTGTTCCTTTTTGTGCTCGGCTTACTCAATGCGATTACGCCAACCGTTTCTTATTTGAATGGTTCGAATCAACGCCACCTTATTGCTCACCAAGTACGACAAGGCTTTTGGCTTGTGCTGACTATGTCCATTCCGCTAATTTTGATTTTCTGCAATAGCCACCTGATTTTGGACTATATGCATACGCCCAAATCGTTTTCGAGCAAATCACAGCAATATTTGATGATTATGGCAATCGGCATTGTCCCCGCCCTGCTTGCCATCAATCTTCGCTGTATGAATGACGGCTTGTCAAACCCAAAACCTGCGATGATTATTACCTTCTTTGGCTTGGTGCTGAATATTCCGCTTAATTACATCTTTATTTTTGGTAAATTCGGCTTGCCTGAAATGGGTTCCGTTGGCTGTGGTATTGCGACTGCCATTGTGAACTGGGTGATGTTCTTGATGATGTTCTATTACTGCTATACCAACAAATCGCAACGCGATATTGGCTTATTTAGTAAATGGATGGAAATGCCAAGCGGTCAAACTTTGCTAAAAATTTGCAAACTTGGTTTACCCATCGGTTTTGCGACTTTCACCGAAGTGATGCTGTTCTCTACCTCAGCACTTTTCCTTTCACCATTAGGTGCACAGGTCGTGGCAAGTCATCAAGCTGCATTACAAACCAGCTCGCTCTTTTTTATGATTCCAATGTCATTTAGCATCGCAACCACCATTGTGATTGGACAAACGTTAGGGCAAAAACACCTTGATGATGCAAAAGTATTAAGCTATCACGCCCTGCTAACAGGTTTTATGTTTGCCTGCCTTGCGGCGGTTGTGATTGTGCTATTAGATAAATACATCCCGCTTGCATTCACGCGTGATTCGCTTTCGATCTCTATTGCTGCGAACTTGCTTTTGTTCGCTGCGGTGTACCAAATCCCGGATGCACTCCAGGCGGTGGCTAATGGTGTATTACGTGGTTACAAACACACAAAACCGATTTTATATGTGACGATTTTTTGCTATTGGATTGTCGGAATGCCTCTCGGTTATATTTTGGCCAGAACGGAGCTTCTCGTTGAACCAATGGCAGCCCAAGGGTTCTGGCTAACTTTCTGCATTAGCTTGAGCTTTGCAAGCGGTCTATTAATTTGGCAAATTCGCAAAATTCAGAAAGTGCCGCACGAAGTGCTAATTCAAAAATTGGAACGGATTAAATAGTTAAAAAAATTTTAGGTAACTTATCTATGCAAACGCTCAATACGCTCACTCTTCCTCTTAACTGTGCCAGCCTTATTGAGGCTTCAGCAGGCACAGGCAAAACGCATACCATTAAAAACCTCTATCTTCGCTTATTACTAGGCATCAGCCACGATGGTGAACCGCTAGAACCATTAACAGTTGAGCAAATCTTAGTAGTAACTTTCACCAAAGCGGCAACTGAAGAACTTAAAGACCGTATCCGCCAAAATATTCAAGATTGTTACGCCTATTTTTCGGCAAAACTCACCGAGCAAGCGGTGAAAAATGATGATTTTTTTGCAGAACTTTTCGAGAAAGTCGAAAAGAAAGAGGAGGCGTTGCTTCGCTTACGTATCGCCGAGCGAGAGATTGATTTGGCGAGCGTATTTACCATTCACAGCTTCTGCCAAAAGATGCTTTATCAATTTGCATTCGACTCGGGCATCAGTTTTGAGTTTGAACTGCAACAAAACGAACAGCGATTACTCGAACGCCTTGCCCAAGAAGTATGGCGTGAGCAGTTCTACCCGATGAATTTAAGTGAAACAAGCATCGTTGCCGATGAGCTTAAAACGCCACAAGATGCGTTGGATGCAGTACGTACTTTTTTAACGGAAACCTTGCCTGAATTGAACGACGATCAACAAGGTATTAACCAACCTTTTACCGAGCATTTACAAGCCTATCAACAATTATTGGCAGACGTTCGCCAATATTGGCGAGCTAACCGCGAGGAAATTGTAAGTCCGATCATCAATGAACTGGATAAAAAATATAAAACAGGCGTAAAAAAGGCGTTGAATCGCCGTTCATATCAAATGCGTTATGTGGAAAATTGGTTGAAATCAGTGGATGTGTGGGCAGAAAGTGAAGCTATTTATTTCCCCACAGAGCATTTTTCACGCTTTTGCCAAACAAGCCTTATTGAAAAAGCTGAAGAAGGAGCAGAACCTCTTACATCGACGCATTTCGCAACTAATCAAGCATTTTTGACCGCTTATCAAAGCCAGTTTGAAGCAAAACAGAAATCGGTCTTGCTTTATCAATTCTTAATGCGTTTGCGGGAAAAATTGTCTGATTATAAAGCTACACATCCTGAAAAAAGTTTTGATGACTTGCTGATTATGCTCAACCACGCCTTAAAAAACACGCGTGGCAAGCAGTTAGCAAGCCAGATCCGCCAACAATATCCGTTTGCGATGATTGACGAATTTCAAGACACCGACCAAACCCAATACGAAATATTTAGCCAAATTTATATGGCAGAAGAGGCTCAAAATCAGGGCTTTATTATGATCGGCGACCCCAAACAGTCGATCTATAAATTCCGTGGAGCGGATATTTTTACCTATTTGAAGGCCTCGGAGCAAGCGGATGAAAAACGTACCTTAGATAAAAACTGGCGTTCTTTGCCGAAGGTTGTAGAAGCAGTAAATCAGATTTTTACCTTCCCAGAAAATAGCGGAAACCATCCGTTTTTATATCAAGGCATTCCATTTCAAGCTGTAAAAGCCAAAACGCCAGAGGCAGAATTAATCGGTAGTGAAAATGTGGTTTGCTATTTGCAGCCTGAATTTAAAGAAAATGAAGCGGCTGAGCATTGTGCCGATCAAATTCAAAAGCAATTGATGGCAATGCAAGCGGGCGAAATTTATCTACAAAATGTCAAAAGTGGGGAGAAAAGTAGCTTTGAGGCGAAAGATATTGCGATTTTGGTGCGAAGCAATAATCAGTCCAAATTGATGAAACGTGCTTTAGCTAAACGAGGTTTGAAATCTGTTTTTCTCTCTGAGCGTAGCCGTGTTTATGAAAGTGAGGTCGCGTCAGAATTAGTATGGGTGTTAAAAGCCTGCTTAAATCCGTATCAACAGAAAACCTTACTCTGTGCTTTGGGTTCAAGTTTGTGGGGTTTAACCGCACAAGAGATTTATCAGCTTAAAAATGATGAGCAGCAATGGGAAAACTATGTTGATAAATTTGTTCATTATCAACAGATTTGGCAATCACAAGGCGTGTTGCCGATGTTACATCAACTCTTCTTGCAAGAAGGTGTAATAGAACGTTTAAAAGCTCGAGCGAATGCAGATCGTTTATTAACCGACCTATTCCACCTTGCGGAAATTTTACAATCGGCAATGCAAGAGGTGGAAAATGAGAGTGCCTTAGTGCGTTGGTATGAACAGACGTTAAACGATGTCGAGAATGGTGACGATACCCACACTTTACGTTTAGAAAGCGAAGAAGCATTGATTAAAATCGTGACTATTCACGGCTCAAAAGGGTTGCAATATCCTGTCGTTTGGCTACCGTTTATTGGTAAAAATAGCACCAGCGTAAAAGCATCTGCTCTCTCTATTTACCACGATGAGAATGCTCAAAAGCAATGGGATTTTGGCGGAAGAGAGGAAACCATCCAACAGCTCAAAGACCAAGCAGAATACGCGGAAGATCTACGTTTGCTTTATGTTGCCTTAACCCGTGCTGAGTCGCAGCTGAACTTGATTTTGCCAGCTCAATTTGGCAAAGGTTGGAATAGTATTCACTATTTGCTTAGCAATGGCAACATCGGTTTAACAGGTACTGAAACCAGCAGTAGCGCAGAAACCTATTTCACAGAGAAAGGATTAAATTGCACGTTACAAACGCTTGCAGAAAGTGCCGAAGAACGTTTTTGGTTGCCAGAGCAAGAAACGGCAGCATTATTACAAGTGCGTGAATTTAACCACACAATCCCAACCGTTCAAGGGCAGATCACGAGTTTTAGTGCTTTAAGCAACTATAACGATTGGGCGTTAGAAAGCCACAACAAGGTTCAAACAGATTACTTCACAGAAATCAACGATTTTGCACAAGATTACGATAATCAGACCGCTTACAGAGAGCCATTAGTTGAGGTAGGCATTGAACAAGCGGGCGATTTTGTGGGCGAAACTGCAAATAGTTTAAACGCTTACCAATTCCCGCATAGCACCAAAGTGGGGAACATTTTGCACCGTTTTATGGAGCATTGCGACTTCCAACAAGCGGTTAAAATTGAAGATATTTTGCCAATTTGTGAACAGCTCAATTTAGGTGAAGAGTGGCAAGCACCCGTGCAACACTGGATAGAACAAGTCCGCATCACACCATTTGCGGAGAATTTAGCATTAAGCGTTCTTGCCAATGAATATCGCTTAAATGAATGGCAATTCTTCTTACGCCTAAAAAATGAAGAGGGCTTACGCAAACTCAATCAGCTATTACAAGAACAGAGTGAATTGGCTCGTCAATTACCACCATTGCGATTACCGCAACTTTCAGGCTATGTGCGCGGTTTTATCGACTGTATTGCCAAAGCGAATGGCAAATTTTATGTAATTGATTATAAATCGAACTTCTTAGGCTATTTGCCGCAAGATTACCGCCAAACACGCCTTGCGAAAACAATAGGACAATATCGCTACGATTTACAATACTTGCTCTACACCCTCGCGGTACATCGTTACCTACGTGCTCGCTTAGGTGAGAGTTACGACTACGACCGAGATTTTGGCGGCGTTGCTTATTTATTCTTACGTGGAATGAATGGCGAGCCGAATAGTGGCGTGTATTTTGATAAACCTAGCAGGGCATTGATTGACGGAATGGATTTGTTGTTTAGTTAAGATTTAAGCGATTAACACCCGAATAAACCGTCGCTTTGCCTTTGCGGGTAAAGCCGAGTAAGCTAAATCCATTTTCTTGTGCCATTTTGGCTGCCATTTCAGTAGTAGCGGAAATGGCACATAACATTTCTATCCCTACTGCAACGCATTTTTGCACCATTTCAAAACTGGCTCGACTTGTTACAAACACAAAGCCAAGAGGTTCATTGTTTGCAACGTACCAACCAATAAGTTTATCTAAGGCAACATGTCTGCCAACATCTTCTCGAATGGCAAGTAATTCGCCTTCTGGGCTAAAAAATGCGGCTGCATGGCTTGCACCTGTTTCTTTGGAAAGTTGTTGTGCTTGTTCTAATTGCTCAAGTGCGTGATTAAAAATAAGCGGGTTGATGTTTGACAAGCGGTCAGATTTTTTAGCTAAATTACAACTCTGTTTAATTTGTTCTAATTGTTCTACACCACAAATGCCACAACCTGTTCTGCCTGTCATTGAGCGGCGTTTTTCTTTTAATTCAACAAAACGGCGGGTGCTAATTTCTAATTGCACCTCTATGCCATCACATTGCTCAATAATATCTATGCCGTAAATTTCTGACTCGTTAGAAATAATGCCTTCCGAAAGTGAAAAGCCAATCGCAAAATCTTCTAAATTATTTGGCGTGCACATCATAACGACATGAGAAATACCGTTATACACTAAAGCAACAGGTATTTCACGAATAAGACTATCTTCGCACGGATATACTGTTATGGATTGATCCACTATATTTAAACGAGTAGCATTTATTTTATGTGAGGATTTCATATATTTTCAAAATATCTAAACTGCCTAAACAATAATTATTCTCAACAAAATTAATTTAAATAAATAAATTTTTAAATAGATCAAAGAATAATTAGATTTATTAAATTTACTAAAGATGGGGTATGGTTTATTATAGCCAAAGGTAAAATAATTGTTAAATAATACAACTCAGTAAAATTGGGTTTGTAATATGACAATGTATTTTACATTTTAAACATCACATTGGCAAAATGTTGCTAATGTTACTAATTAGGAGTGATTTATGCAGGTCTCAAGACGTAAGTTTTTCAAGATCTGTGCAGGTGGTATGGCAGGGACTTCTGCTGCAATGCTTGGTTTTGCACCAAGTGAAGCTTTAGCAGCCCCTCGCGAGTACAAGCTTTTACGAGCTAAAGAAACTCGCCAATCCTGTACTTATTGTGCCGTAGGCTGCGGTATGTTGATGTATAGCCTCGGTGATGGAGCAATGAATTCACGTGGTAAATTATTCCACGTGGAAGGTGACCCAGACCATCCAGTTAGCCGTGGGGCATTATGTCCAAAAGGTGCAGGGGTATTGGATTATGTAAATAGTCCAAATCGTCTTCAATATCCAGAATATCGTGCACCTGGTTCTGATAAGTGGGAACGCATTTCTTGGCACGACGCCATTCATAAAGTTGCGAAATTATTAAAAGAAGACCGTGATGCCAACTGGGAAGCCACCAATGCGGAAGGTACGCCAGTTAATCGTTGGGCAACAACAGGTTTCTTGACAGCTTCGGCTGCAAGTAATGAAACGGCACTTTTAACCCAAAAATTTGGTCGTGCCTTTGGTATGTTGGTTTTAGATAACCAAGCGAGTACCTGACACGGACCTACGGTAGCAAGTCTTGCTCCTAGTTTCGGTCGCGGTGCGATGACCAACCATTGGGTTGATATTAAAAATGCGGACGTTGTGGTGGTAATGGGCGGTAACGCTGCAGAAGCTCACCCAGTTGGTTTCCGTTGGGCTATTGAAGCGAAAAAACAAAATGGTGCGAAGTTAATGGTGGTTGACCCACGCTTTAACCGTACAGCTTCTGTGGCTGATTTCTATTCTCCAATTCGTTCAGGTACAGATATTACACTTTTATTAGGGGTAATTAAGTATCTTTTAGATAACGATAAAATCCAACACGAATATGTAAAACATTACACCAATGCAAGCTTCTTAATTCATGAAGATTTTGGTTTTGAAGATGGTTTATTCACTGGCTATAACCCAGAAACTCGTTCTTATGATAAATCAACGTGGTCTTATCAATTAGATGAAAACGGACAGCCAAAACGTGATATGACACTTCAAGATCCGCGTTGTGTTATTAACTTATTGAAAAAACATGTTGAACGTTATACGCCTGAAATGATTGAGCGTGTTTGTGGTACAAAACAAAAAGCATTCCAAGAATTTGCGGAAACGATTGCTTCAACCGCTGATCCAAAACGTACGACGACATTCTTGTACGCATTAGGTTGGACGCAACATACGGTGGGTGCACAAAATATTCGTTCAATGGCGATGATCCAGTTGCTTTTAGGTAATATCGGTATGTCTGGCGGTGGCGTAAACGCATTGCGTGGTCACTCGAATGTACAAGGTACAACAGATATGGGCTTATTCCCATCTATGTTACCAGGCTATATTCCATTACCAATTGAAACAGATACCACTTTAGATGCCTTCTTAAAACGTATTACACCAAAAACAGCGGTAGATGGTCAGACAAACTATTGGCAAAACACCCCGAAATTTATGGTGAGTATGCTTAAAGCCTTCTATGGAGAGAATGCTACTAAAGATAATGAGTTCGGTTACCACAATTTACCGAAACAATATAAGAAAAAAATGGATCATATGAGATTTATCGAATTGATGGATCAAGGCAAAATCAATGGTTATATCTGCCAAGGTTATAATCCATTAGCCTCTTATCCAGATAAAAATAAAATCTCAAGTGCGTTACGTAAATTAAAATTCTTAATTGTTTGTGACCCATTAGCGACTGATACTTCAGAATTCTGGCAACATCATGGTGAATATAACGATGTAAATCCTGCTGATATTCAAACTGAGGTTATTCGTTTACCAACCATCTGTTTTGCTGAAGAAGATGGCTCAATTGCAAACTCTGGCCGTTGGTTACAATGGCACTGGAAAGCAGCTGAACCACCAAAAGAAGCAAAACCAGATGTAGATATTTTAGCGGAAATCCGTGAAGTGATGCTTGAAATGTATCACGAAGAAAAAGCTCAAGGTAAAACACCAGTTTCACTTGAAACTATTGAAGCCATGACTTGGAATTACAAAAATCCATTAGAACCGAAATCGGAAGAGCTTGCTAAAGAGAATAATGGTTACGCATTAGAAGATCTTTATGATGCAAGCGGTAAATTAATTGCGAAAAAAGGCGAATTACTTTCAAGCTTTGCTCAACTTCGCGATGATGGTTCAACTTCATCAGCGATTTGGATCTACACTGGCCAATGGACAGAAAAAGGTAACCAAATGGCGAACCGCGATAACAGCGATCCATCTGGTTTAGGTAATACATTAGGTTGGGCATTCTCATGGCCTCTTAACCGTCGTGTACTTTATAATCGAGCCTCTGCAGACTTATCAGGTAAACCATGGAACCCGAAACGCCAGCTTGTAAAATGGAATGGCAAAAACTGGAACTACATTGATGTGGCAGACTTCGGTACTGCACCACCAAACAGCAATGTAACGCCATTTATTATGAATAATGAAGGCGTGAGCCGTCTATTTGCATTAAATAAACTGACAGAAGGTCCGTTCCCTGAACACTATGAACCGATTGAAACACCAATTGGCACGAACCCACTTCACCCTAATGTGGTTTCAAATCCAACAGTTCGTATTTTAGAGAGCGACAAAGATCGTTTCGGTGATGCAAGTCAGTTCCCTTATGTGGGTACAACTTACCGCTTAACTGAGCACTTCCACTTCTGGACCAAACAATCTAACCTCAATATGATTGCTCAGCCAGAACCGTTTGTGGAAATTAGTGAAGAGTTGGCAAAAGAGAAAGGCATTGAAAATGGTGATGTGGTAAAAGTAACTTCAAAACGTGGTTATATTAAAACCAAAGCCGTTGTAACAAAACGTGTTCGTTCAATTGATGCTGACGGTAAACGTATTCACACTGTAGGTATTCCACTCCATGGCGGCTTTGCAACAGTAGGCAAAAAATCATTCTTAGCCAATACGCTCACTGGACGTGTAGGTGATGCAAATACGCAAACACCAGAATATAAAACGTTCCTTGTAAATATTGAAAAAGTAACGGAGGCAGTATAATGTCAGGTGTACAAGATCAAAACATTATTAAAATTTCTGCTACGTCCTTTGTTACCCCACCACCTCAAACTCGTGATCACATGGTGGAGGTCGCAAAACTGATTGATGTTTCAACCTGTATCGGCTGTAAAGCTTGTCAGGTAGGTTGCTCAGAATGGAACGACATCCGTGCACCGCAAGAAGATTGCGTGGGGGTTTATGATAACCCTCGTGATCTAAATGCAAAACAGTGGACGGTCATGAAGTTCAATGAAGTGGAAGAAAACGACCGCTTGGAATGGTTAATCCGTAAAGATGGTTGTATGCACTGTGCCGAACCAGGCTGTTTGAAAGCGTGCCCATCACCAGGTGCGATCATTCAATATGCAAATGGTATCGTGGATTTCCAATCTGATAAATGTATCGGTTGTGGTTACTGTATTGCAGGTTGTCCATTCAATATTCCACGTATGAATGATGAAGATAACCGCGTATACAAATGTACCCTTTGTGTGGATCGCGTGAATGTGGGTCAAGAGCCAGCTTGCGTGAAAACCTGCCCAACAGGTGCAATCCGCTTTGGTTCGAAAGATGAGATGCTTCACTACGCAGAAACACGAGTGAAAGATCTAAAATCTCGCGGCTATCCAAATGCAGGCATTTATAACCCTGAAGGTGTGGGCGGAACACACGTAATGTACGTGTTGCACCACGCAGATAAACCTGAGCTTTATTCTGGCTTGCCGAAAGATCCGAAAGTTGATGTGACAGTTGAGCTTTGGAAAGATGTGCTTAAACCAGTTGCAGCGATTGCAATGGGCGGCTTAGCACTTGCTGAGGTTGCTCACTATGTGACCGTTGGACCAAACGTTGAAGAAGATGTGGAAGATCACCACGAACACACAGAAGGTGAACATCAAGAAAAAGGAGGCAAAGATGAGTAAAAAAGTGGAAATCACGAATGATACCCGTATTATTCGCCACAAGCCTGTTGCTCGAGTGAGCCACTGGTTCTTGGTTATTTCATTCTTTATGACAATGTTCACAGGGGTTGCATTCTTCTTCCCAGATTTTGCGTGGTTAACCGAAATTCTCGGTACACCGCAATTAGCTCGTGCAATTCACCCATTCACAGGGATTGTGATGTTTATTTCCTTTATTATTATGGCGTTGATTTACTGGGATCATAACATTCCAGAAAAAAATGACCTGAAATGGGCAATGAACGTACACGAAGTGTTAAAAGGGAATGAGCATGCAGTGGCTTACAATGGTAAATATAACTTTGGTCAGAAAATGTTATTCTGGACATTAAATTTGGCAATGTTTACCTTGTTAATCACTGGAATTATTATGTGGCGAAAATATTTCTCACATAATTTCTCAATCCAAACCTTACGAATTGCCATTTTGCTTCACTCAGCAAGTGCCTTTGCGTTATTTACAGGGATTCTCGTTCATATGTATATGGCGTTCTGGATTAAAGGCTCAATCCGAGGTATGGTTGAAGGTTGGGTAACTGTCCGCTGGGCGAAAAAACACCACCCGAAATGGTATAACGAGGAAGTGAAACCTGAGCTCGAAAAAGAGCTGGCTGAACAAGCAAGTAAAGGCTAATTTCCAAACCAAAGTGCGGTATAATTACCGCACTTTTTGTTTATTCTCTTCTCATTTAAGGACACAAAATGAGTATCCGAATTTTACCTGATACTGAAATCAAACAAGCGGCAAGTTCTTTTGAACATCCACCGCTTTTATTTGCTAACCCGAAAAACTTATATGCCCGTCGTGCGAAACGCTTACGCCAATTGGCAGAACATAACCCATTCAAAGATTATCTTGAATTTGCAGCAAACTTGGTTGAAGTGCAATTAGATCTTCTTGAAAGCCAGCCAATTGCAAATGAACAAGAAAAATTGACTGCTTGTATTACTCAAACACAAGGTAATAAACCGCTGAACGCCAAAAATTTTCCACGCTCAAACGAATGGCAGAAACTTTTGCTCGCACTCATTGAAAAATTCAAACCTTACGCTAATGAAACTACCTTACCGACATTGGAATGGTTAGAAAAGGCGGCATCTTCTGAGCTAGAAAAATTAGCAACAGACTTGCTTAATGAGCATTATGAACAAGTAGGAGCAGATAAAGCGGTCTTTTTATGGGCGGCACTTTCACTTTATTGGGTGCAACTCACTCAACAACTGCCACGCAATACCATGACCGAAGTAGGCGAACGCCATACCTGTCCCGTATGCGATGCCGCACCTGTGGCAAGCGTGATTCATTTTGGCAGTGAACAAGGTTTACGCTATATGCACTGTTCACTTTGTGAAAGTGAATGGAATATGACCCGTTCACAATGCTCAACCTGCGATCAAAGTGGCAAATTAGATTACTGGAGTTTTGATAATGTCGATGCAGGCGTGAAAGCTGAAAGCTGTGGTGATTGTGGAAGTTACTTAAAAGTAATGTACCAAGAAAAAGATGCCTATGTTGAACCTGTAGCAGATGATCTTGCCACCATTTTGCTTGATGCTGAAATGGAGCAAAAAGAGTTTGCTAAAAGCGGATTAAATCCGTTTCTTTTTCCTTAATATGTTGAAGCGGGGTTTATCCCCGCTCTAAGTTTATTTCTCTAAAAATAACACAAAATCCGCTACGGTATGGAATGAGCCAAAGACTAAAATAATATCTTGTTCTTCGGCTTGTTCAAATAATATTGGAGCAATCGCATCTACATTCTCATACACACAAGCGGTTGCATTTGGTAATACATTTACCAATTTATCAAACACGGCTTGACCACTCTGTCCCCGCCAACAATCTAAGCCAACACAATGCCATTCGTCAATAACCTCTCTTAATGGCTGAACAATGCCCGAAAGTTCCTTATCTTCCAAACAGCTGAAAATCGCAAAGATTTTTGCTTTTTTAACCGCTTGCAAGCGTTCGGCAAGATAGCGTGCGGCGTGAGGATTATGCCCCACATCAATAATCACTTGTGCTTTTGGTTTTTGTCCTGAGAAATGAGCAAAATCTGTGGGTTGCAATTGTTGGAAACGCCCTGTCATTTGAGCTTCTTGCAAAGTCTCACGAATCACTTGTTCACTCACATTAAATGGTGTTTTTAGTAATGTAGCAATTGCCGAACCTGCATTTGGAATAGGAATGAACGGCATTGGCAAGGCATCAAATTGTTGCGTTTTCGATTGCCAATAAAACGTTCCATCTTTCACTTCATATTGCCAATCGACATTACGTTGGAATTTTTGAGAATTCAGATCTTGTGCGATCGCTAAGATTGATTGTGGACAATCAGGCTCACCAATGATCACAGGAATATTCGCACGGAAAATGCCCGCTTTTTCTCTACCAATATCTTCGCGGTTATTACCTAAAAATGCTACGTGATCAATATCAATCGAAGTAATCACAGCAAGATGAGGATCTACGATATTAGTTGCATCTAATCGCCCCCCTAGCCCTACTTCTAAAATTACGACATCCAACTTGGCATCTTTAAAAAGTTTCAACGCCGAGAGTGTGCTGAACTCAAAATAGGTTAAAGAAGCGGTCTTGTTCTGGTCGATTTCTGTAAAACTATCAATATGTGCTTGATCGTCTAACAATTGCCCGTTAATTCGCACGCGTTCATTGTAACGAAGAAGATGCGGAGAGGAATATACGCCCACTTTTAAGCCAAGTTTCATCAGTGCGACTTCCAAGAAACGGCAAGTTGAGCCTTTGCCGTTCGTACCTGCCACAGTAATGACATAAGGAGCAGGATGAAGTAAATCTAAATTTGAAGCGACCGATTTAATACGTTCCAAGCCCATATCAATCGCTTTAAAATGCCCGTGTTCTAAATAATCTAACCACGTTTGCAGATTATCTGCACGGGTTGGTGTTTGTAAGTTCATTTCATTTCTTCCATAAAGAAAAATCCCTGTAAACAGGGATTTATATCATTTTCTATTTGCTACTCTTCGACAATCAATTCCGCTGTTTTAAACGGAGTAGGTTGATGTGTCAATTTAGCACAAATTCGTGCCAGCGTATCACGCATCTCTTTTCTGTGTACGATCATATCAATCGCACCATGTTTCAGTAGAAATTCTGCACGTTGGAAACCTTCAGGCAATTTTTCACGAACAGTTTGCTCAATAACTCGAGGGCCAGCAAAGCCAATTAACGCTTTCGGTTCAGCAATGTTTAAATCACCTAACATCGCTAAACTGGCTGATACACCACCCAAAGTCGGATCAGTTAATACAGAAATATAAGGCACACCTTGCTCTTTCATTTTAGCTAAAATCGCACTGGTTTTCGCCATTTGCATTAACGAAAATAATGCCTCTTGCATACGAGCACCGCCCGATGCGGAGAAACAGATAAATGGGATACGTTCTGCCAATGCTTTTTCTGCAGCTTGCACAAATTTTGCACCCACTACAGAACCCATAGAACCGCCCATAAACTCAAAGTTAAAAGAAGCTGTTACCACTGGCATTCCGTGTAACGTACCTGCTAACACGATAAACGAGTCTTTTTCGCCTGTCTCTTTTTGTGCGGCAGATAAACGATCTTTATATTTTTTTAGATCTTTAAACTTCAACACATCTTGAGGTTCAAGCTCTGCTGCGATTTCTTGTGCAGAACCTTCATCCAATAAATTCAGTAAACGTGTACGAGCGTTAATACGCATATGATGATCGCATTTCGGGCAAACTTGCATATTGCGTTTTAATTCTTCGCTATAAAGCACCTGATCACAGCTTGTACATTTTGTCCAAACGCCCTCTGGTACTTTCGACTTCCCTGTATTTGAAGAAGAGTCACGCCCCAAAATTCTATCTAACCAACTCATTTTTAAACCTTCTGTTACTATGTTTAAAATAAAAATTGATTTATTAAAGCACAAAATGCGATTTTTTAAAAGAGAGAGATGCATTATCCAAAGACATCAAACCAGATAAACTCTCGCTGTTTACAAACGAGAGTTGAATATCCTATTAAAACTACTTCTATTTCAAATATTTTTCGGTATCATTGACACTATTTCTTTACACAAACGATAGTAAGACAATGAACAAACAACAACTTGCCGCAACCCTTTGGGCTTCCGCAAATGACTTACGCGGGAAAATGGACGCTTCTGAATATAAAAACTACATTCTTGGTTTTCTTTTCTATAAATTCCTGTCAGAACATCTTGAAAATTATCTCATTAAAAATGAGGTAACGTTTGCTGATCTTGATGACGATTCCATTGAAACCATCAAAGAAGATTTAGGTTATTTTATTGCGGAAAGTGACTTATACCGCACCTGGATAGCAAATATTGCAGAACGTAAGTGGAAACTGTCGCATGTTACCGATGCCATTAACCACTTCAATGAGAATCTTTACGAAACTCAACGTGAAGATTTTGAAGGCGTATTCGCAGATGTGATTTTAACATCAGAAAAACTCGGTAAAGATCTAAGTGATAAAGAAATTGCTATCCGAAAACTGATAGAACTACTGAATAAAATCAACATCACTGGCAATCGTGAATATGATGTGTTTGGCTATATTTACGAATATTTAATCGCACAATTTGCTATGGCTTCAGGCAAAAAAGCGGGTGAATTCTACACACCACATCAAGTTTCTCGCATTATGGCGGCGATTGTTGCCGATGAATTACGTCCAAAAGAACAATCTGCTGTATACGACCCAACCTGTGGTTCGGGCTCGTTATTGCTTACCGTAAGCGATGCGGTAAACCACTACGAACACAAAGATAACATTCAATTCTTCGGGCAAGAAAACAATTCCACCACTTACAACATTGCCCGAATGAACTTGCTGATGCGCGGCGTAAAACCTGCCAATATGATTTTACGTAATGCTGACACGCTCAAAACCGACTGGCCTTATGGTGAAGTTAATGGCGAAGATAATCCGTTATTTGTGGATTGCGTGGTGGCAAACCCGCCTTATTCCGCCAAATGGAACAGCGAACGTGCCGATAAAGACACACGTTTTAAAGATTACGGCATTGCACCTGCCACCAAAGCAGACTACGCCTTTTTGCTCCACTCGCTTTACCATCTCAAACAAGACGGCATTATGGCAATCGTATTGCCACATGGCGTATTGTTCCGTGGTAATGAAGAAGAAAAAATCCGTACCAAATTACTCCAACGTCGCCAAATTGATGCCATTATCGGCTTGCCAGCAGGTATTTTCACCAACACAGGCATTCCAACCATTGTGATGATTCTACGTAAGCAGCCAAAGCATAACAATGTGCTATTTATTGATGCCTCGCAAGGTTTCCGTAAAGAGAAAAACAGCAATGTATTGCGTGAACGAGACATTAAGAAAATTCTTGATACTTACCGCAAGCGTGAAGAAATTGCCGGTTTTAGCCACTTAGCAGATTTAGCGGAAATTGAAGCAAATCAGTTCAACTTAAATATTCCGCGTTACATCACACCAGCATCGAAAAACGAGAGCCAAAATATTGATGCACACCTAAACGGTGGTATTCCGAATGAGGATATTGATCAATTTACTGAATTTTGGCATGCCTTCCCGGCTTTGAAAAACAAGCTTTTTAGCCCCTTGCGTACAGGTTTTTCACGTTTAAATGTACCTGCAAATGACATTTTTAGCACCATTGAACAAGATGCTGATTACCAAGCCTTTATTGCAAAAATGCACGCCAATATTGAGCAATGGAAAGCGGAGGCAAGTTCGGCAATATTAGGGGATGAGACAATAAAGAGCGGTCAAATTTTGCCGACATTTGACGAATTGGAAACCAAGTTATTCCAACGGTTTGCTATTTCTGAGTTCACTGATCCTTATGAAGCCTATCAGCTTTTTGTGGATGCGTGGAATGAGACCATCGTAGGCGATTTAGAACAACTCGCTGAAAATAGTGGCTTTGATTACGCCCGTACACTCGTGCCGAATATGGTAGCAAAAGGCAAAGACGAAGAAGTGCAAGATGGCTTGAAAGGGGCAATTTTACCGAAAGATTTAATTGCTGAACGTTTCTTTACCGCTGAAAAAGCACAACTTGAACAATTCAAACAAACTGCAAGTGAGAATGAAGAAACGATTAACGAGCATCAAAGCGAACTCACCAATGGCGTGGAAAATGAAGAGGATTTAACCGCACTTGAAGCTATCATTAAAACCGCCAAAACCAATGCGAAAAAAGCCACCTCAGCATTAGCCGATTGGGCGACACAAACAGGTGCAGAGTGGGAACAAAGCGAATTGCAAGAAAAAATCGACCGCTTGCACACCCTTCAAATCGCCAACCAAGCGATTAAACAAGCGAAAGATCAGCTTAAAAAAGCTGAGCCGATTTTTGATGCACAAGTGGAGGCGAAATATGCGGAATTATCTTTAACCGATATTCGTCAATTATTGGCACAAAAGTGGTTGGTGTCGTTAGTGACAGAGTTGGAAAACATTACCCACAGCCATTCCAAAACAGTTGCAAATCAGCTTAAAGCGTTAGATGAGCGTTATAAAGAAACTCTTGCCGAAATTCAAACCCAGCGTAAAGAGGCGGAAGAGGCATTCTGGGCAATGGCGAAGTTGTTGGGGTAGAAATGAGAACTGCCACATACGTTAGCAGAGGTGGCAGTCATTAGGCATTATTTGAAGTAGCGTAGGAACATTGTCAATGTATTGGGCAAAATAAATTGATAAATATGATTCAAAAATATATGTAGATTATATGAAAATCATTGGGCGGGGATAAACCCCGCCCCTACGAAATTGAAGCATCCAATATATCTCGTAAACCAAATAATGCCCGTAGGGGCGGGGGTTATCCCCGCCCGGATCGGAGAAAATAAAAAAATGACAGAACATAAAAAATTACAACCAGAGATAAGATTTGCCGGATTTACTGATGATTGGGAACAGTGTAAGTTAGGAAATATAGCTGATGTTCGAGATGGAACACATAGTTCTCCAATATATTATGAAGAAGGTTTTCCTTTGGTAACATCTAAGAATCTCAAAGAAAATGGTTTAGATCTTACAGATGTATCATTTATATCAATGGAAGATTATTTGGAAATAAATAAACGTTCAAAAGTTAATTATGGAGACATATTACTAGGTTTAATTGGCACAATAGGAAATCCTGTACTAGTAGATTCTGTGGGATTTGCTATAAAGAATGTGGGCTTAATAAAGAATTCGGAAAATTTCTATAAATATTTTCTTATTCAAATATTAAAGAGTTCTATTTTTGAAAATTATGTTTCTCAAAAAAATACTGGCAATACACAAAAATTCTTAGGTCTCGATACATTAAGAAACTTCCAGTTCTTATGTCCTTCAAAAGAAGAACAAACCCAAATCGGCAACTTCTTTAAACAACTTGACGACACTATCGCTCTTCATCAGAAAGAACTTGCAAAATATCAGCAGATTAAAACCGCTTGTTTGGAAAAAATGTTCGTGGAATGATACAATTTTGAAGGATGGGCGGGGATAAACCCCACCCCTACGGATATATATTCGCACGTATAAAACTTATATAAATAATGACCCCTCGTAGAGGCGAGGTTTATTTTCGCCCTTTTAACATCAATAAATATTTTTAAACAGGATCTCCCATGCAAAAATCCCTATCCGAACTCGCCTTTGAAAAGGAAATCATTAAATCCCTTGACGATAACGGCTGGCATTATCGCCCTGATTTAAGCCACGGCACAGAAGAAAAATTATTATCCAACTGGCGTGAAGTTTTAAATCGGCAAAATGTGGAACGTTTAAAAGATACGCCTCTCACCGATGAAGAATTTGAACAAATAAAATCGCAAGTTTTTGCAATAAATTCACCGCTTGAGGCAGCACGTTTTCTTTCCACTGGGCAGGTAATCATCAGCCGCGAAATTAATGGGCAAAAAAGTGATTTAATTTTGGAATGTTTTTGGTCTCATGATGTCGCTGGCGGGAAAAATAGTTATGAAGTAGTCAATCAGATTACGCGTAAGAAAAACCGTGCTACAGGGCAAGATCACCGTTTTGATGTGACACTTCTTATTTCGGGGATTCCGGTTATTCATTTGGAATTAAAACGTGAGGGCGTTTCCGTTGAGCAAGCCTATTGGCAAATTCGTGATTATATGGGTAATGGCGATTTTGGCGGATTTTATTCATTAGTGCAGATTTTTGGGATTTTAAACGGCAGTGAATCGCGTTATTTTGCACGCCCGACGGATCACCGCAGTTTTAATTACACTTTCTGTTTTGGCTGGGCAGATGAGAAAACCAATCAGCCGATTCAAGAAAGTAGCCAATTTATTAAGCACGCATTGCGTGTGCCGATGGGGCATAAATTGATGTCGCTTTACACCATCGCTGATAAGCCTAAAGGCATTTTGAAGGTGTTGCGTTCTTACCAAATTTATGCAGTGGAAAATATTTTGGCTCGTTTGCATAAATCGCAATTTAATGGTTCATCACAAGATATTTTAGGCGGTTATATTTGGCATACCACAGGCTCAGGCAAAACAATGACGTCATTTAAAACAGCTGAATTAGCAAGCCAGTTAGTGAATGTGGATAAGGTTGTCTTTCTGGCGGATCGTAATGAATTAGTGAAACAAACGGTGACAGAATACTCCGGTTTTGTGGATGATGAAGATGATATTACCGCGACAAAAAATTCAGGTAAATTATTGACCGCACTTTTAGATCCACATCAAAAGTTGATTGTGACCAGTATTCAAAAAATGGCGATTGTGGCGGAAAAAGGCAAACAGAAGAAACTGGAAAACACGAATATTGTGTTTATTGTGGATGAGGCGCACCGCTCCACGGCAGGTGAAATGCTGATTCGTATTCGTGAAAATTATCCAACAGCGGTATGGTTTGGCTTTACCGGCACGCCGATTTTTGATGATAACAACAAAGGCACAAAAACAGCGGATCTGTTTGGTAATCCTCTGCACGTTTATTCTGTCGCAGACGGGATTTTTGATAAAAACGTGTTGGGCTTTGATGTGCGAAAAAATTACCCGATTCCACTTCGCACACTGCGTAATGGGGTAGCGAAATGGAAAGATCCTTCAATGGGTGAAGTCTATCGCGATTATTTAGATAAGAAAAAAGTGAGCGATTTGGAAATCGAACAAGAACTATCCAAATCGTTCTATGAAAAAGAAGAATGGGTGCAACAGGTTTCTAGCTACATTTTAGACTGCTGGGAGCAAAATTCTTACAACCGCCAATTTTCTGCCATGCTGGCGGTAAATGATATTAAATCCGCAAACCGCTATTTTAAGGTGTTAAAAGATAATCCGTTGGGACTAAAAATTGCGGTGATTTATGATCCGAACGGCGAATATAACGAGGGTAGTTTTGAAGATATCTCTGATTTAGAAAACGCGATTATTCATTATAATCAACAGTTTAGCACGCATTTTGGTTTAGAAAGCGTTCCGCAATATAAAGAGGATTTAATGCGTCGTTTGGCTCGCCGTGATGAATTTAAGAAAATCACCACCGAAAATCACGATCAGCAATTAGATTTGGTCATTGTAGTTTGGCAGTTATTAACCGGCTTTGATGCACCTTATTTGAATACGCTCTATCTGGATAAAGTATTAGATTACGCCAATTTAATTCAAGCATTTTCACGCACTAATCGTGTGCTGAATGAACAAAAACCTTACGGTATTATTGAATATTTTAGAAGCCCGATTTTGATGAGTGAAAACATTGAAAAGGCATTCAAACTCTATTCCAATAAAAATGCGTCAGGGGCATTTTTTGTGCCGAGTAAAGAGGAAAACATAGCGAAAATTAACCGCACTTTTGAAGAAATTAGTCAACTGTTCCCTGAAAAAGTGGATACCACAAGCGGTGAAATTCTGCCGAACTTTTACCAACTGCCGGAAGATGAAGAAAGCCAAAAGCAATTTGCGAAATTCTTCAATGAGTTTGAAAAAACAATGATTGCGCTTCGACAACAAGGCTTCGTTTGGGATAACCCAAAAGAAACGAAGGAAGTGATTTTTTCTGAATCACAATACCGTGAGTTGCAGGCACGCTATGCGGATTTAGACAAAATTAACCGCGAACCGGGAGCGAAAAAAGCGAAGTTTGAGATCGACCCGAATTTGGTTTCGGGTGATTCTACGCTAATTGATAAAGATTATTTGATGAAGCTACTCAATGAGTTAGCACAAGCTCAGGCAAAAGCCAAAGCGGAAGAAGCCAAAGAAATTGAAGCACGTATTCAACCACTTTTCAATCAATTACGTGAAAATGACCGCTTGCACGCAGAGCAAATTTTGGATGATGTAAAAACAGGTAAACTTGAACGTGTCGAAAACTTTTCTGTTTTGCTTGATCGTTATCGTATGGATTCAGAACAGACCCAAATTCAAGATTTTATCAGTCAATTCGGCTTAGATCGTGAATGTTTCGGTAAGTTACAGGCGCATCACGTATTAGGCAAAGATGACTGGAAAGATTTTGGTTTGCTAGATAATTTAGTAAAAACCGCTGATATGGATTTGGTGACAGCACAATTTAGCCAAGAAAAATCCGACGAAAAACCTAATGCGTTGAAACTGAAAGGCTATTTACGTGACAAAATCAAAACGGAAATTGAACGGATTATTTTGGCGAGATAAGGTTAAATCAATATAAGGGCGAGGTTTATCCCCGCCCTGTTGCATCACAAAATATCAACACAATCCTGCCAAATGCCGCATCACAATATCCGTATCTTGGTTTTCCAATTCTTGAATAATATGCAAATAGGTATGTTGGGTTGTCGTCATACTGGAATGCCCTAATCGCCGAGCCACACTAGCAATGGAGACCCCAGCAAAAAGCAGAAGAGAGGCATGTGTATGACGCAAACCGTGAATAGTGATAGTGGAAATGTTTGCTTTCTTACAAAGTCTTGCCAATATTCCGTTTATCGTAGAGTTATAAATTGGCATATCACAGGGGAAGATCGGTTTATTAGTTGGCAATTCTTTAATAAGTTGAGAAAATTGAATCACCGTTTGCCAATCAAGTTGAATTTTTCGTACCGAAGAACGATTTTTTGTCGGTGAAAAGCCGCCTTTTTCTTTATAATTCCACGTTTTATTCACTTGCAAAGTTTGATGAGAAAAATCAAAATCTTCTGGTGTAATCGCAAGGGCTTCAGAAAATCGCATTCCCGTTTTTGCCACCAACAATATAAACCAATCCCAATTTAATGTTTGCTCTAGTTTCAAATGGTTAAGTAAGGCTTGCAATTCAAACTGATTGAGATATTTGATCTTTTTATTTTTAGGCGCTTTGCCTTTTATGATTGCTTTGCGTGTAGGATCGGAGTCAATTAACCCCTCATCAACAGCATCTAAAATCGCCCCTTTTAGCTGATGATGAAAATCCATCGTCGTTTGACGTTCGTGTTCAAGGGCATAATCATTGAGCAATTTTTGATAGCTAATGCGTGTGAGATCACCAATTCTCAATTTTGGCGCAAGAATTTCCAGCCAATGCAGTGTCGCGTGATATTTTTTCATCGTCACCGCACGTATTGCCCCTTCTTTATAAGTAGCAATCCAGTCTGCAAAATAATGAGAAAAAAGTTGTTGGGTGAGTAATGTTTTTTTCATAACTAAATCCTTTTTTTGAATAGCCCGAATTGGGCGGATTAGTTATAGAAGAAAATTTTTATTTTGAGCAAAAAAGAAAAGGTAAACAATCATAAACTGTTTACCTTTCTTTATTTTCTAATGTAAATTACAGTGCATCAAAAGGTACTTTAACCACTAATTTTTTTACGGTTTGGCACTTACCATTAACGGCATTACCTGGTTTATGAGGTTCATAAGGTAAGAAGATCGCAAACATATTAGGTTTTAATACCACTTCATTTTTACCTTCTAACACTTCGGTTAAAGTGAGTTGGTAATCATCTTCATCATGATATTCATCATATTGAGCCAAATCAGGTTGAGCAACGCTATATTCAATCATCTCTTCACCTGAAATCACAAGTTGGATGTCAATAAATTTGCGGTGCATTTCTGCTTTTTTGGTTTCTGGTAGCACGGTGTCAAATGACATCACATTCATTTTAATGCCGTCAATAAGCTCTTGTGATCCTTCTTCTAAATTGGCTAAATCTAAGGTTTTTAATTTCTCGCAGCATTTCACAAACACTGCTGGAAGTGATTTTGCGTAATCTGCTCGAGATAAATCGCCGTATAACATAGTAAATCCTCTTTATTTTGTAAATCGTTCGTCAAAATTGCCCGCTTGTGAGTTTACACTTTTAGTTCGCCTTCCACTTACCATTTACCACGGTGCCAATAACGTTGTAATCTGGGGTAAATACCGCCAAGTTCGCTACTTTGCCTTTTTCAACTGAACCTAAACGATCATCTACACCAATCGCACGGGCTGGGTAAAGATTACTCATTCGGATCGCTTCCGCAAGTGGAATTTCGACATATTCTACCGCATTTTTGATAGATTCCATCATTGTAATAGAAGCCCCTGCAATTGTACCATTCGCATCGAAACAACGCCCTTCTTTGATGTAAATAGTTTTACCCACGAAGGTAAAACTTTCTAATTCTGGTGGAGCACCTGCTGCGGCAAGTGAGTCGGTTACGATGCAAAGTTTATCGCCTTTGACTTTTTTGTCGATGCGAACATTGCCGTAATTTACGTGAATACCATCAACAATAATGCCTGTGTAAACATCACTGTCTAGCACTGCACCCACTACGCCCATTGCTCGACCAGAACTGATTGGCGACATTGCGTTATGTAAGTGAGTCGCAAAACTTGCCCCTTTATGGAATGCCGCTTTTGCTACTTCATAGGTGGCATTCGAATGACCTACCGAAACGATAATCCCCGCTTTCACAAAATCAGGCGTGTAATTGATGGTTGGGTTTTCTGCGGCAATGGTAATTTTTGTA
>ENA-OWMY01000130-OWMY01000130.1-metagenome-genome-assembly--contig:-NODE-130-length-23441-cov-6.837039_pt1 | contig 23441 bp, 20 predicted proteins | sample MGYA00245358_ERZ651122 | MGnify/ENA primary metagenome ERZ651122 (study PRJEB26857, sample SAMEA4031752) | metagenome | biome: human; feature: oral; material: saliva | place: Philippines | collected 2014...
TACATGCTTTACCTTCCATTGAAACATAGATACCATCATCTTTTGCTTCAACTGCTGTCACTTTAGTTTCCAGCATTAACTTGAATTTTTTCTCAACTTGTTTGGTGTAGATTGCAACAACATCTTTATCTGCCGCTGGAATCACTTGGTCAAACATTTCAACCACTTCGACTTCAGAACCTAATGCATTATACACGGTACCCATCTCTAAACCGATGATACCACCACCCATGATTAAAAGTTTTTTCGGTACTTCTTTTAATTTAAGTGCATCTGTTGAATCCCAAACACGTGGATCTTCATGTGGAATGAATGGTAATTGAATTGGGCGAGAACCCGCTGCGATAATCGCATTATCAAATTTAATTGTGGTTGGTTTACCATCACGATCACGTGCTACTAATGTATGTGGATCGGTAAACGCCGCTAAACCTTCAACAACGGTGACTTTACGTTGTTTAGCCATGCCTGCAAGACCGCTAGTTAATTTCGCCACAACTGCTTCTTTACCTGCGCGTACTTCATCTAAATCAATGCGAGGCTCTGCGAAATACACACCATTTTTGCTTGCATGTTTTGCTTCTTCAATTACTTTCGCTACGTGAAGTAATGCTTTAGAAGGGATACAACCTACGTTTAAACATACCCCACCTAATGTTGAATAACGTTCAACAAGTACTGTTTCTAAACCTAAGTCCGCACAACGGAATGCCGCTGAATAACCTGCAGGACCAGCACCAAGTACCACAACTTGGGTTTTAATTTCTTTACTCATTTTTACCTCGTAAAAACGTTCAAATTTTTGACCGCACTTGCGATCCTTTCTGTAAGATGTGAGCCTAATCACTCACATCTTACCGCGTTAATTACATCACTAAGCGACGTAAGTCAGCTAATACGCCATTGATATAGCTTAAGAAACGAGCACCATCAGCACCATCGATCACACGGTGGTCGAAAGATAATGATAATGGAAGCATTAAGCGTGGCTCAAATTCTTTACCATTCCATACCGGTTGCATTTCTGATTTAGACACACCTAAGATTGCTACTTCTGGTGCATTTACGATTGGTGTAAAGTGAGTTGTACCAATACCACCTAAGCTTGAAATGGTGAAACAACCACCTTGCATATCAGAACCTGAAAGTTTACCGTCACGTGCTTTTTTGGAGACTTCCATTAATTCACGAGAGAGTTCGATAATACCTTTTTTGTTCACGTTTTTAAATACAGGTACAACGAGACCGTTTGGTGTATCTACCGCTACGCCAATGTTGATGTATTTTTTAAGTGTTAATTTTTGACCGTCTTCAGAGATAGAGCTATTGAAACGTGGGAACGCTTCTAATGCTTTCGCTACCGCTTTCATAATGAACACAACTGGTGTAATTTTCACATCCAATTTTTGTTTTTCAACAATCTTGTTCTGTTCTTTACGGAATGCTTCTAAATCAGTGATATCTGTGCGATCGAAGTGAGTAACATGTGGAATCATTACCCAGTTACGATGTAAGTTTGCACCAGAGATTTTGTTGATACGGCTTAATTCAACTTCTTCTACTTCACCAAATTTGCTGAAGTCAACTTTCGGCCATGGTAATAAGCCTAAGCCTGCGCCATTTGCCACACCATTACCCGCTGCTGCAGAAGATACAGTGCCTGTTTCAAACGCTTTAACAGCGGTTTTCACGTAAGCTTGGATATCTTCTTTCACAACACGACCTTTACGACCCGTACCTTTTACGCGATCAAGGTTAATACCGTATTCACGCGCTAAACGACGAATCACTGGAGTTGCATGTGCATAGCCTGCGCTTGCGACAACTTGTTCTTGGCTTAAGCCAGATACATTACCTGATTGTGCTGCCGGCGATGCTGCAGGTGCTGCTTGAGGAGCAGGAGCTGCTACCGCTGGAGCCGCTGCTGGAGCGGGTGCTGCACCTGCCACTTCAAATTTCATAATTAATGAACCAGTTGAAACTTTATCACCTGATTTCACTAAAATTTCTTTTACCACACCCGCAAATGGAGCTGGCACTTCCATTGAGGCTTTATCGCCTTCAACGGTAATTAAAGATTGCTCTTCAGAAACGCTGTCACCAACGGCAACCATGATTTCAGTTACGTTAACTTCATCACCACCAATATCAGGTACATTCACTTCTTTAATGGCTGAAGCTGTTGGTGCTGCTGCAGGTGCTGCAGCCTGTTGAGCAGGCGCTGCGGCTGGTGCTGCACCTGCCACTTCAAATTTCATGATTAATTTGCCAGTAACAACTTTATCGCCCACGTTGATTAAAATTTCTTTTACCACGCCAGCAACAGGAGCAGGCACTTCCATTGACGCTTTATCACCTTCAACATTGATGATTGATTGGTCTACTTCAACGGTATCGCCTACTTTCACCATAATATCAGTCACATTTACTTCGTCTGAACCGATATCTGGTACATTCACTTCAACTACACTTGCAGCTGCTGGTGCGGCTGCCGGCGCAGGTGCTGCTGCAGCTGGAGCAGGCGCTGCCGCATCCGCTGACTCTAAAACAAGCATTGGTGTGCCAGTTGTGACTTTATCACCCACTTTTACTAATACTTCTTTTACCACACCAGCTTCTGGTGCAGGTACTTCCATTGAAGCTTTATCACCTTCAACATTAATAATACTTTGATCAGCGGTAATGGTATCACCTACTTTCACCATCACTTCTGTTACGGTAACTTCATCACTACCGATATCAGGAATTTGAATTTGTTTTGACATGTTATCTTACCTTTAAAAAACGCAGTTAAAATCAACCGCACTTTATTTGTAGATGCTCCTGTGTGCTCTCACACACAGGATGTTTTTATTAAGCGTAAAGCGGATTTAAAATTTCAGTTTTTAAACCAAATTTCGCGATTGCATCAGCTACCACTTTCGCATCAAATTTGCCTTGTTTTGCAAGCTCATGTAATGCTGCAACCACAACATAACGCGCATCCACTTCGAAGTGTTCACGTAAGTTTTCACGGCTGTCTGAACGACCGAAACCATCAGTACCTAATACGTGATAGCTTTGTGCAGGAATGAATGCACGAACTTGTTCTGCGAACAATTTCATGTAGTCAGTAGCCGCAACTGCTGGTGCATCATTCATTACTTGTGCAATGTAAGGTACGCGTGGTGTTTCTGTTGGGTGTAACATATTCCAACGTACTGCATCCGCACCTTCACGAGCCACTTCAGTGAATGAAGGCACGCTATATACATCTGAGCTTACACCATATTCATTTGCAAGGATTTGTGCCGCTTCACGAACGTGACGGAAGATCGCACCAGAACCTAATAATTGAACATGACCTTTGTTGCCTTTCGCTTCAACGGTTTCAAATTTATAAAGACCTTTACGAATACCTTCTTCTGCACCTTTTGGCATTGCTGGTTGTTCGTAAGTTTCGTTTAATGTGGTGATGTAGTAGAACACATCTTCTTGTTTTTCACCGTACATACGGTTGATACCGTCTTGTAGGATAACTGCCACTTCATAAACGTAAGCAGGGTCATAAGACACACAGTTAGGAATAACAAGAGATTGAATATGGCTGTGACCATCTTCGTGTTGTAAACCTTCACCATTTAATGTTGTACGGCCAGAAGTACCACCGATCATGAAACCACGTGCTAATTGGTCACCTGCTGCCCACATTAAATCACCTACACGTTGGAAACCAAACATTGAGTAGTAGATGAAGAATGGAATCATCGGAAGGTTATTTACAGAATATGAGTTCGCTGCTGCTAACCAAGATGATGCCGCACCTAATTCATTGATACCTTCTTGTAATACTTGACCATCTTTCGCTTCACGGTAGTAAGCCACTAAATCACGGTCAGAAGGCACATAGTTTTGACCATGTGGGTTGTAAATACCGATTTGACGGAATAAACCTTCCATACCGAAAGTACGTGCTTCGTCAGCAATAATTGGCACAATTTGTTGACCAATGTTCTTATCTTTCAATAAGGTATTTAAGAAACGAACAAATGCCATTGTGGTTGAAATCGGACGCGGTTGCGCTTCTAACAACGCAGAGAATTCAGAAAGCTCAGGTGCTTTGAAGTTCACAGTAAATTTCGGATGACGTGCCGGCAAATAACCTTGTAAAGCTTTGCGACGTTCGTGCAAGTATTTATATTCTTCAGAACCTTCAGGGAAAGTCACATATGGCAGTTTTTCCAAATCTTCATCTTTCACTGGGATGTGGAAGTAATCGCGGTAAGCTTTGATACTCTCAGCAGACATTTTTTTGGATTGGTGCGCAGTATTTTTACTTTCTGCTTCAGCAATTTTATAGCCTTTGACAGAGTGAACTAAAATCACGACCGGTTTACCGGCATTTTGTGCTTTCTTGAATGCCGCAAAGACTTTAAGTGGATCGTGACCGCCACGTTGTAACGCCCAAATTTCATCATCAGTCATATCTGCAACTAATGCAGCGGTTTCTGGATAACGACCGAAGAAGTGTTCACGAACGTAAGCACCATCTTTAGATTTGAAAGTTAAATAGTCACCATCAACCACTTCCATCATTAACTGAGTTAATTTACCTGAAGTGTCTTTCGCGAATAATTTATCCCACTCGCTGCCCCATAATACTTTGATTACTTCCCAGCCAGCACCAGTGAATAAACCTTCTAATTCTTGAACGATTTTACCGTTACCATTAACTGGACCGTCTAAACGTTGTAAGTTACAGCTGATAGTGAAGATTAAGTTATCTAAGTGTTCACGTGCTGCGAAAGTTAATGCACCTTTAGACTCGATTTCATCCATCTCGCCATCGCCTAAGAATGCGTAAACTTTTTGGTCTTTCGTATCTTTTAAGCCACGGTTATCTAAGTATTTTAAGAAACGTGCTTGGTAGATTGCGTTTACTGGACCTAAACCCATTGAAACGGTTGAGAATTGCCAGAATTCAGGCATTAATTTAGGGTGTGGGTATGAAGATAAACCGTCTGCAAAAGCTTCTTGACGGAAGTTATCCATTTGCTCTTCAGTTAAACGACCTTCTAAGAATGCACGTGCATACATACCTGGTGCTGCGTGACCTTGGAAGAAAATTAAGTCGCCACCGTTTTTCTCCGTTGCTGCTTTGAAGAAGTGGTTATAACACACTTCATACATGGTTGCTGCTGCTTGATAAGTTGAGATATGACCACCTAAGTCAAGATCTTTCTTCTGACTACGTAAAACCATTGCGATCGCATTCCAACGTACCGCAGAACGGATACGACGCTCGATTGCGTGATCACCTGGGTAAGCAGGCTGCTCAGATGCTGGGATGGTGTTTACGTAATCTGTTGTTACGCCTGTTGGTAATGAAACGCCATTTGTACGAGCTTGACCAATAACTTGCTCAATGATGTATTGAGCACGCTCAACGCCTTCTTCACGGATTAATGAATCTAATGATTGTAACCAATCTTGAGTTTCGATTGGATCTACGTCATTTGCTAAAATCTCTGACATAGGTTTTCCCTTAATGTTATTAACTATGAATGGATAATAGAGCAAAAATGGGCTCTATCGTTTGCTGAAATGTTATGCAATAAGCCTTAGCAACAGCTTGCATACTCAACTAAATTGCTTTGCAAAATTATTGTTAAAGCCTATCACATAGCGAATATCTATTTGATTTACAAAGGTTTTCTCTAAAAAGTGAAAATGTTGTAAAAATGTAGATAAATTTTTAAATTAAAGATAACAAAAAACAGCTGTTTTGTCTATTTTTTTGACCTGTGCAATAGGGAAGATAAACTGAGCATTTAATCAAGCTTAATCTCTCTTGCTAAATCTTGAATTAATTTTGGTCCCGCGTAAATCATCCCTGAATAGATTTGCAACAATTTTGCTCCCACATCAATTTTTTCTTGACCTGATGCAACGGAATGAATACCACCACTACCAATGATAGGCAACATCCCATTTAGCTCTTTGGCAAGCGTACGAATTAAGCAAGTACTTAACGCACTCAATGGTTTGCCACTTAATCCACCTTGCTGTTCGGCATTTTTCATTCCAGCCACAGGCTCGCGAGAAAGCGTAGTATTTCCTGCAATCACGCCATCAATGCGATGACGAATCAGACTATCTGCCACAGAAGCAATTTCTTCCTCGTTTAAATCAGGTGCAATTTTCAAAACAAGCGGTTTGTATTGCCCAAATTTTTGCGAAAGTGCAGCTTGTTCTGCTTTCAATGATTTTAATAAATCGTCTAATGCCTCACCATACTGCAAACTGCGTAGATTCTTAGTGTTTGGCGAAGAAATATTCACGGTAATATAATCAGCGTGTTCATACACTTTACGCAAACAGATTTGATAATCGTCTAATGCTCGCTCAATCGGAGTAATCGCATTCTTACCAATGTTAATGCCTAAAATACCGTCGTATTTTGATTTTTTAACATTTTCTACTAACACATCAACGCCTAAGTTATTAAAGCCATTACGGTTAATAATTCCTTCTGCTTCCACTATACGAAATTGGCGCGGCTTCGAATTGCCATCTTGTGCTAAAGGCGTTACTGTGCCTACCTCAATAAAGCCAAAACCTAATTTGCCAAACCCATCAATGGCTTCTCCATTTTTGTCTGCCCCTGCGGCTAAACCAATCGGATTTTTGAATTTTAAACCCATTACTTCGGTTGGATTTTGTGGCATAGGTAAAATAGGAAAAGGCAGATTTCCTGCTAATTTAAGCAATTGAACGGTGAAATTATGTGCCGTTTCAGGCTGCATAGAAAATATAAATTTGCGAATAAGAGAGTACATATAAACCCGAAAATCATAGAAAAAAACCCAATCTTTCGACTGGGTTTAAAAAATTAAGCATCAAACATTGCTGAAATCGATTCTTCATTGCTGATACGGCGAATCGCTTCTGCAAGCATACCTGATAATGTTAACGCACGGACTTTGTTGAGTGCTTTAATTTCATCAGAAAGAGGGATTGTATCCGTTACTACCACTTCATCTAATGCAGGATTTGCCAAGTTTTTCGCGGCTGTGCCTGATAATACTGCGTGGGTGGCATAAGCAAACACTTTCGTTGCACCACGTTCTTTTAACGCTTCTGCTGCTTTCACTAAAGTACCGCCTGTGTCGATCATATCATCAACAAGGATACAATCACGACCAGCCACATCACCAATTATATGCATTACTTGAGAAACGTTTGCTTTTGGACGACGTTTGTCGATGATTGCCATATCCGCATCGTTTAATAATTTTGCAATTGCACGAGCACGCACTACACCACCGATATCTGGTGACACAACAATTGGATTATTTAGGTTAGTTTTTTGAAGAATATCATTGATAAGCACAGGAGAACCAAATACGTTATCCACTGGCACATCAAAGAAACCTTGTATTTGTTCTGCGTGAAGGTCGCAAGTTAAAACACGATCTACACCCACACTTGAAAGGAAATCAGCAACCACTTTCGCCGTAATTGGTACGCGTGCTGAGCGAACGCGGCGGTCTTGACGAGCATAACCAAAATAAGGAATAACTGCGGTAATACGACCTGCTGAAGCACGACGTAATGCGTCTACCATGACGATCAATTCCATTAAGTTATCATTCGTAGGTGCACAAGTTGATTGCACGATAAATACATCTGAACCACGTACATTTTCGTTAATTTGCACTTGAATTTCACCATCGCTGAAACGACCAACTGTCGCATCACCAAGAGAAATATAAAGGCGTTCTGCAATACGTTTTGCAAGTTCTGGCGTTGCATTACCTGCAAACAATTTAATATCTGGCATTGGAATAGATCCTTTAGGATGAGTGGATTAAAAAAGACGTTGATGTAACGGTGAGACGTTCTGCCCTTTTGCTACAAAACCAAACACATTCGCAGGTCTTTGAGCAAAAACGGCATTGGCTTCCTCAATACTGTCAAATTCAGCAAAGATGCAAGCCCCCGTTCCCGTTAAACGGAACTGGGCATATTTTACCAATTTTGACATCAATTCTTCAACCTCGAAATAATGATCTCGAACAACTTTTTCGCAATCGTTTTCCCATTTTGTATTTAATAACACATCCATCGTCCGTTTAGGTGTATTACGGAGCAAATTCGGATCGCGAAAAACAGCAGGGGTTGAAATCGAAACATCGGGCTTTAACACCACATACCATTTTTCCACGGGTTCACAAGGTGTTAAAACCTCCCCTACTCCTTCCGCAAAGGCAGCGAAACCTCGCACAAAAATCGGCACATCTGCCCCAAGCGACAAACCCATTTCTGCTAGTTGCTCTAGCGAAAGCCCTGTTTGCCATAAATGATTTAACCCGACCAATACAGTTGCGGCATTAGAAGAACCGCCTCCCACGCCACCGCCTATTGGCAATTTTTTAGTCAAATGGATTTTCGCGCCTTGCTTACAAGCGGTTTTTTCTTGCAACAGTTTTGCAGCACGATAAATCAAATTCTTCTCTTTCGGCACATCTGGCAGTTCGTCAAGCAAAACAATCTCGCCATCATTTGTGACCTCAAATTCCAACTCATCGCAAAAATCTAAGAATTGAAATAGCGTTTGCAATTCGTGATAGCCATCCGACCGCTTGCCAGTCACATATAAAAAGAGGTTAAGTTTTGCAGGACTTGGTAATTTCATCTGAGTATTCATTCTTTAATACGTCCAATTATCTACCCGAATTTTCAAGGTTTGTGAACCATTTTCGAGCACGATTAGTTTAGGTAAATTCGGCTGGCGAGTTTCATCATACGAAACGTAAGTCACTTTCCAAACTACCCCATTCAGCAGATAACTAAATTGGGCTAATTGGCGTTTTTCATTTACCACATAATTTCCTTCTTTTTCAGGCAAGCCTTTCAGCCAATAAGCGAACTGATCAATAGGAAATGAAACACCAATAATTTCTTGCATTAACGCATCAATATCACGATCAGAACGGCTATTTCCTTCACTATCAGAAACGGTTAAGCCACGCACATTACGATGTAATTTCAACGATTTACTCGAGAGATTAGACGAAAGCTCCAAACCAAAATTGCTCGCATTTTTGTATTGCCAATCAAAATGTGAGGAAAAACGTTCTTCTGGTGAAATATATCCAAACTGCCCTTTCGCTTGATAACCACTGATTTTTGCAAGCTGAGCAAGATGAGCTTGCCACTGCGGATCATTATGCGGAATTTGAACGGTAGGATGCTCAATTTGAGTCGGTGCATCCAACACCGATTGACAACCGACAAGAAAAAGCGAAAGACTCAACGAGCCAAGAAAAGAAAGTTTTTTCATACTTATCATATAAATAAAGCGGTAAGATTTAGGTAAAATTTTGTAAATTCTACTCGAAATCTCACCGCTTGTCTTAATTTTCATGAAGTGAATGACTAAACGTGCGATTGATTATCTGGTAATGTCCCTTCAATCTCTTCCACTAACTCGCCATTTTTAAAAAAGACATAACCGCCATTTTTCATTTTGATCCAATTTTCGTTTTTTGTGAGTGGCTGCGTGGCAATAATAGTCACTTTATCATTTTCTGTGGTGTATTTGCTAAAATCAATTTCCACATCATCATCGCGTAATGCCTTGCTAAATGGTGCCTTACGTGTCACATAATAAAGTCTAGTTGAACAACGAGCAATCATCCAATGCCCGTTCGACATAATGAAATTAAACACGCCGTGAGTAGCAATATCAGAAGTAATCTCAACTACTGCATCAAAAATTTCTTTCTCGCTCGGCTTTTTATCAAACCGTTCACGCAAACGAGACACAATACAACAAAATGCCGCTTCAGAGTCTGTTGTCCCAATTGGTTGATAATGACAATCAGCACAAGGGTGAACGCCTTCCACCGTGCCATTATGAGCAAAAACCCAGTTTTCACCCCACAGTTCGCGAATAAAAGGATGGGTGTTTTCCAAATTCACATCACCACGTGTTGCCTTACGAATATGCGAAATCACGTTAAATGATTTAATTTTATATTGGCTGACTAAATCCGCCATTGGTGAAGAAGCTCCAGGACGGTTATCACGAAAGATACGTACGCCCTTACCTTCAAAAAAAGCAATACCAAAACCGTCAGTATGCTGATCAGTTACCCCTGCCCGTCGCCGAAAACCTTCAAAAGAGAAAGTAATATCGGTCGGTGTATTACAATTCATTCCTAATAATTGACACATAACTTCACTTCTTAAAATATCTTGAGAAATAATACCCAATTTTGGTAAATTATTTTGTTAATTTCAATAGCGTTTAGTTAAAAATTTTAGAGCTTATTTTTATTTCTTCAGTTTTTTTGGAATAAGCACTTATAAATCACGACTATTCTTAAGATTTAACATATTTTTCGCAAGATTTAAGGATAAAATGCCCACTCTTTTCAACCAAACAATAAGGATATTAAATGAAAATTAGTGCAAGAAACCAATTAAAAGGTAAAGTCGTTTCAATCGAAACAGGTTCTGTGAATACTATCGTGCATATTGATATCGGTGGCGGTAATGTTATTTCTTCTACCATCTCAATTGCAGCAGTAAAAGAATTAGGACTTGAGGTAGGCAAAGAAGCATACGCAATCATCAAAGCAACGTCTGTAATGGTTGGCGTAGAATAATTTTTATCTTGCCTAAACAAAAATGGCTAATCCAAAAAGATTAGCCATTTTTATTAGTTTATACCATAAGGTTCTGTATAAGGAATCAATCCTCGTTTTAACATTCTGCTTACGCCACTACTATAATTGGTACCAAAGCGAAGTTCGAAATTAACCCCAAATTTATTGTCATAAAATAAGTCGTTAATTGTATCGCTTGTTGCATTTGAAGGTGTTGCAACTAATTTACGAGCAACATAAACATTCGCCGTCCAACAACAGGTGTTATAGTTCATTGAGAACTGGGTTTCTACTGGTTTTTTCAACGCAATATCTTGGTAATGGCTAAACATTGCGGCAACGTTATCCGTTAATTCCCACGCCACGACACCACCAAGCTGTTTAATATCTTGACCATAACGGTTTGTACTTAAGTTTTGGTTAATATAATCACGGCTTGCAAAGCGATAATTTAATTGGAACAATTTGCTATCGCTTGGTTTATATTGTAATGACATATTCGCCAATGAGGTTTGATTCAAACGTGTATCATATTGATAACTTCCGTGCCAATTCCATTTACGATGGAATTTCCAGTTTGATTCTAACGCCCACGAAGAAGAACGATTCGCCGTACTATTGCTTGAATTATCATCAATTTTAGATGGACTTAAATAGTAAGTTTGTCCTGCACTAAAATTGAATACCTCTGTCCCTGTCTTATCGCTGAAGAATCGTGTTGTTCCACCTGCTGTCACAAGGTTTGCAGAAGAAATTCGGTCTAAACCACTATAACGACGATCGTTAAACAGGGAGAAATAATCCGTTTGCAATAAAGCAGAATCATAACCTAGCCCTACGCTTTTATGACGTTTAGAACCGATCTCTGCTTGGTTTTTATATGGGCGATAAATATATTGCACACGAGGCTCAAAGGTTTGGTTATAACCTTTAAAGAACTGCTTATCTGCCTCAAGTACCGTTTGGAAATCTAGCTTAATTTGAGGAATAACGCGTGTTACATTTTTCTTCATTTCTTCCGCATTGATATCACTACCTTTTTGTTGAATATAGTGTGTTGCATAAAGTTTAGTTTCCAGATTTAAACTGCCATAGCGATTGGTAAGTGGTGCGTTTAATGTTGGTTCTACGTGGAATCGCCACGCTTTTGGCATTAGGTTGCTATCATTATCAAAACGAGCAGCTTGCGAAAATAAATGAAAATCAGCAATACCTTTTAACGCATCATTTTTATAATAATTGAAATCAATTTTAGGTAATACACGGTATGGTCCAACTGAATTTGTTGAAAGATCAAAAGTTTGAAATTTTTTACCTGAAACTGACAAATTATAGTTTGGTTGATAGTAGCCTAATCTGAATTGTTGTGTAGCATAACCATCTGTACTGCTGCCGTAATCTGAATCAAAATCAGAAAAATAACGACGATCGCTCACTTTAGTGTAATTCACATTCAAACGCCAATCGCTTAAAAAGCTCATATTATGACGCCAATGTAATAAATAACGCTTACGGCTACCATCACCTGATTGATATTCATCTAAACGGTCTCTCGCCATATATTCGGTCGCCACTAAGCCTTCACCCAACTTCGTTAAATAACGAAATTCTGGGCTAATTTGCCACCCACGACGAGAATAATAGGTTGGCGCAAAAGTTGCATCCATATTCGGTGCAATGTTCCAATAAAATGGCTGTGAATAGGTAAAGCCATTTTTACTTGAACGTTCAAAACTTGGAATCAATAAACCTGAGCGACGACGATCGCCAATGGGGAATTGTAGATAAGGAGAATAAAAAACAGGTACGCCCATCACTTTAAAACGAGCATGCCACATTTCAGCATACTCATCTTGTACGTGCTGAATCATCTCGTTCGCTTCAATTGACCAAGATTTATCATTCACTAAACACGAAGTAAATGTTGCATTTTTTAATGTGCGAGTTTGGTCATTAAAATGACCGCTTTCTACCGTGCCTCGCCCTTGTCTACCTACTAATTGATAACTTGTATTGGAAAGATCTGCCTCTTTACTCGTTAAATCTACCGCCGCATCACGACCTTCTGCTTGAATGAGGTTATCACGATATTGGTAAGAGCCTTTTAAAAACGCTTTACGAGCTTGCTCACCTTGCTGTTCCACACGCACTTCATTGGCAAAAAGAGAACGATTTCCTTGCTTAATATTGACATCACCCGTATAGGTTGCATCCGTCGGCTGATTAATTAATGCATTATCAGCCTCAATGTAAACTGGTGCTTGGTTCGGATCACCTTTAACCTCTTCACCTTGAAAATGTGGGACGCCTAATAAACATTGCTCTCTTAAATCCGCTACTGCAGTTTGGCTATAACAAGCCGCAATTACCGCCAGCGAGAGAAGATTGTAACGTTGTTTCATTCTCGTTTCTCTTAAATAATTCTGGAAAACTGTTGTCTTTTTGCAAGCTGTCTTGAATACACATCAAAGCATAAACAAATATTACGAATCAACAAACGACCTCTTGGTGAAACCAAGATACTTTTTTCATTAATCTCAAGTAGACCATCTTTAGCCAATGGCTGTAAATAAGTTAAATCTTCAGCAAAATAGGTATTAAAATCAATACCGTAGGCTTGCTCCAAGCGGTCAAATTCAAGTTTAAAATTGCAAATTAATGCTTTGATCACATCACGGCGGATGCAGTCGTCTTGAGTAAGAGCAAGACCTTTGCTTAATGCGATGCCCGTTTCTTCCACATCGGCATAATATTGTTTTAGCTCTTTTTGGTTTTGAGCATAAGTATCGCCAAGCAAGCTAATTGCAGAAACCCCCATGCCTAATAAATCACACTCTTCTTGTGTCGTATAACCCTGGAAATTACGGTGTAGTACGCCATTAGCTTGGGCGATTGCTAACTCATCATCAGGTTTAGCAAAGTGATCCATCCCGATAAATTTATAGCCATTTTCGCCTAAGAACTGAATTGAATTTTGTAAAATCGTCAGTTTGGTTTCTGGCGGTGGCAACATATCATCTTTAATTTTGATCTGTGCTGCAAAACGGCTTGGCAAGTGAGCATAGTTAAACACGCTCATACGATCTGGATTGAGCTCCACCACACGTTTTAACGTGTACATAAAACTTTCTACATTCTGTTTTGGTAAACCGTAGATCAAATCTACATTAGTTGAAACAAAACCAAGCTCTTTCGCACGTTTCATTAAGGCAAAAATAAATGCTTCATCTTGCTCGCGATTAACAAGCTCTTGTACTTCTTTATCAAAATCTTGAATCCCCATACTGATACGATTAAAACCAATATGGCGAAGATGATCAAGCATATTCAGCTCAATTTCACGCGGATCCATTTCAATACTGATTTCTGCATCAACTTGCACATCAAAGTGTGTTTTGAGTAAATTCATCAAACGAGCAGATTGTTCTTCGTCTAAATACGTTGGTGTACCACCGCCCCAGTGAATTTGGGTCACTTTACGATTTTTGAAAAGCGGTGCACGAGTTTTAATCTCTTTTTCAAGATAATCTAAATAGAGATCGACTTTATGACGATGACGGGTAATTACTTTATTACATGCACAGAAATAGCAAAGTTTATGGCAAAACGGAATGTGCACATAAAGAGAAAGCGGACGTTCAGGATAACGCTCTGCTGCCGCTTTAAAATCTTCATTAGTGTAATTTTCGCTAAATTCCAATGCGGTCGGATATGACGTATAACGTGGACCAGATTGGTTATATTTTTGAATAAGGTTTAAATCCCAAATAATTTCTGACATTATTGTGCCTTTCTTAAGGTTTTAATTGCTTCGATCAGTTGACCACATTCTGCTTGGATTTGCTCAAAAAGCTCCGCTTCTTTTGCTTCGCGAGCAAGATCTTGACGCATACGCTCATTACGTTTCAACGCTTTGCGTTCCTCCAAAATTGCCATATCCTGCACTAGCTCATAAAGCTCCCACATGGCAGGATAATTCAACAATTTATGCCCCAACACATCCAACAGCGGTTTTAAACGTAACACACCTTCAGAAGGATTGCATTGCTCCGTTCTTACCGCATGGGCAATCACTTCCACGCTTTCAAAAATGCGTTCAAAACGTGCTTTTTGCTCTTCTTCGGCTTGCTTTCTTAACTCTCGCTCTAAAGCTTGCTGATTTTTCACTTTCGCCCACAAATAGACTGCATAGCCCACCATTGAAAGTAAAATCAACACCGCCAAAATAATGAGAAAAAATCTAATCATATCAATGCTCAATTTACTGATTATCTACTTAAATTGATTAAGATTGATGGTTTCAAATTGGTGCAATAAGGCATCACCTTCATCCATCTCTTCATCTTGAATGCCTAAAATTTCCATCAATTCATCAATGCGATCTAAGCACTCATCCACAAATTTTTGATCTTCTGCAGAAAGTACTTTACCTGCATCTAACTCATCCAGTAATTGGTGTAAACATTCATTATTTTCGAGTTGCTCTAACTCCAATTCTGGCGATAAAACTGGTTTAACCTCTTCTGGCAATACAGGTTTAATGAACTGACCTTTTTCAGGTTTATTTACAAACTCCACCATCAACGGAATTTTCTTTTTGCTACCAATACGCGGATCTTTAACTTCTTTCAGCACTGCTTTTTTCTGCTCAGTAGGATCAACATTACGTGAACCTGTTGGCAAGCCTTTATGCTTACGTTTTTTCTTCTCCTCACGTGCTTTTGCATCTAATTCATAGCGAGTAGGCTTACGGTTTTTACCACTGGTTAATTTCGGTTGTTCTGGTCTTTTATCTGCCTTACGGGTTGGCATAATGTCGGTAAGGCGACGTGTTTTTTTGGTACGGCTCATATTTTATCTTCCACCCAATTAATAAACTTTTAAACGGCTTATTCTACAAGGAAAGCGAGCAACTGAACAGAAAAGATTTTATTTCATAGTATAAAGTGCACATTTTACAAATTTATAACATAAGTTTTTATAATTAAAAGAATAAAAAAAACTCATTACTCTATATTGACAAACTAATTCTAATGCGATAACTTCAAGCCTTCATTCAAATTACCTACTTAAAAAGTAGGTGTCATCAAGAGGAACTTTATCGTGGAACCAATCATATTAAATGGCTATCACACGCTAATTGCAGCAACCCTCGTTCTACTTTTAGGACGTTTGCTCGTAAAAAAAATCAAATTCTTGCAGGATTTTAATATCCCTGAAGCCGTTGCAGGCGGATTAATTGCAGCAGCAATTATTTTTGCACTTTATCAATGGTTTGGGCTTTCATTCCAATTCGAAAAAAGCTTACAAAGTGCGTTCATGCTTGTATTCTTTGCTTCTGTAGGGTTATCTGCCGACTTCTCTCGCTTAAAACAAGGCGGTTTCCCACTTGTTATCTTCCTTGCCGTTGTTGCAGTACTGATCATCGTTCAAAACGTTGTAGGTATTGGTTTAGCCTCCGTATTAGGCTTAGACCCCAAAATTGGCTTAATCACAGGTTCAATCACTTTAACAGGTGGTCACGGAACAGGGGCAGCTTGGGCAAAAGTATTTACAGAGAAATATGGATTACAAGGTGCAATGGAAATGGCAATGGCATCTGCGACTTTCGGTTTAGTAGCTGGTGGTTTAATTGGTGGACCAGTCGCTCGTCGTTTAGTAAACAACTTGAAACGTGGCAAAAAAGCGGCATCAGTGAAAAAAGCGGATACATCGGATTCACAATACGATGGTGAAACCTTTGAAGAAAAAGATCATATGCGTTTTATTACTGCAAGTTCGACTATCGAAACTATGGCTCTCTTTGCAGCATGTTTAGCTTTCTCTTCAATTATGGCTGCACAATTCTCAGATTTAGGCTTGCCACAATTCGTATGGGCTTTAGGTTTCGGTGTTATCTTGCGTAACGTATTAACCAAAGTATTCAAATTCGATATGTTCGACCGTGCAATTGACGTATTTGGTAACGCATCATTAAGTTTATTCTTAGCAATGGCATTAATGAACATCAAATTATGGGAATTAGCAGGTTTGGCAGGTCCAATGCTTATCATCCTAGTTGTTCAAACTATTGTAATGATCTTATACGGCTACTTCGTAACTTTCCGCATTATGGGTAAAGATTATGATGCTGCAATATTAACAGCTGGTCATTGTGGTTTCGGTCTAGGTGCAACACCAACAGCTGTTGCAAATATGCAATCTGTAACACAAACCTTTGGACCTTCGCATAAAGCTTTCTTAATCGTACCGCTTGTAGGGGCTTTCTTTGTTGATATTATCAACTTATTTGTGATTACTTGGTTTATTAATATGCTAAGTTAGTCTTAAAATTATTATTCTTAAAGCTAGGTTAAATCCTAGCTTTTTTATTACTCATAAGGAAGTGGTTATTTCCGTTACCATAGGTACAACGAAATTTATGTTACAATCACTTCATATAACAATTACATAACTCTGCCTCATTCTAATTTACAATCCAAATGACAACAAATCTGCACCTTAACCTGTTGGTAGTTTAGTCCAACTGTTGAAATGCAGATCATTTCTTTTATTTAAAAACAGAACGATATTGAGGCTTACTTCTCTTTAGTTGGCTAATTAATACTAAAATAAAGAAAAAGCTCAGTACGCCAAACGCAAAAATTAACCATTGAGGCATAACCCATCCTAACATTTCCCACTGATTTTCACTACAATTGACCGGACCTGGAGCAAAAATCTGCGGAAGCCACTGGTCAAAAGGTAATGTTTGAGGAAAATCGGGTTTAAATTCACATTGATTCCATGGAGAAGGATTTAGCTGATAATCTGTATGACGAATTGCAAGAAATAATCCTTTCATCGCACTATATCCCCAAAGAAGAATAGCTAAATAACGCACAATTCTAACCCTTGGAGCAATAAGACCCATTATGCCTGCAAAAAATAGTCCAGAAATAGCTAAACGTTCATACACACACATCACACAAGGCTGTAATCCCATACCATATTGGAAGTAAAGCCCTGTCGATTCTAATATAAACGCCAGAAATGCTAATAATAGCCAAGCAGATCGCTTAAGAGAAAGTTCTTTGAAGAATGTCAGCATAATTGCTCCTTAACAAATAGATTTTCTCCATTGTAACAATTCTTACTTTAAAGAACAAAATAAAGCACAACTCTAACTTAATAATATTCATCATTTAATTCATCAAATGCTGAACCATCATTAAATAAATTTTCTAAAAACTCAGAAACATCCTGTTTTCCACTTTTACCTAATCCAAAAACGGAAACATCACTCATTGTTGATGATCTCACTCTAACAATAGCTTGAGGAAATTCACTTTGCACTTCTTCTTGCACAATTTCCAATAAACGATTGAATTTATGCTCTTTCATTTTTGCAGAATTAAATAGACGAATATCAATGGTAGCTTGCATAGAACACCTCATTATCTGAATATAAAACAAGTAAATATATATACAGCATATATTAACTATTTTAACTGTCAATATATTCAGTGATAGAAATAACGTTTCCCATCTTATTCCATTTAGCTATAAAAAAGAACAAAATATTTCTATTTTCCTCGTATAAGAAAAGCGTCTAATCACGCCAAATTTTCTGAAAAAGAGTTGAAATGTTATTTCTTATTTTAGGGTTAATCAGATTTTCCATTTTTATTTCAACAATTTATCTACTAAACGACTCACTGCAAAAAAGCCAAAAGTGGCAGTAACCATAGTAACGGCACCGAATCCATTGGCACAATTCATCGTAGCAGAAACTTCACAACCTTCGCCCATTTTAGGGAAAATTAGTGGCTGGGTAGAAAAAACACAATCTATGCCAAATTTACGTTTCGGATTTTTGCTAAAGTTATATTCTTTTCTAAGCAAGGATCTTACTCTCGATGCCAACGGATCTTGAATGGTTTTACTTAAATCTGCAATCTGAATTTGGCTTGGATCCGTTTGCCCACCCGCTCCGCCCGTAGTAATCAACTTGATTTTATTGCGTTTACAATAAGCAATAAGTGCGGCTTTAATTCTCACGCTATCAATTGCATCAAGCACATAATCGTAGCCTCGATTAAGATATTCAGGAATATTTTCAGGCATAATAAAATCATCAATAATCTCAACTACGCACTCAGGATTAATTTTTTCCACACGCTCTTTCATCGCTTCTGTTTTAAGCTGAGCTACCGTGCCCGTCATCGCATGAATTTGGCGATTGATGTTGGTTACGCAAATATCATCCATATCGATCATCGTAATTTTGCCAATCCCTGTGCGAGCCAATGCCTCAACCGCCCAAGATCCGACCCCTCCAATGCCAATCACACAAACGTGAGATTGACGCAATTTTGCCAAACCTTCTGGTGTATAAAGGCGACCAATACCGCCAAAACGTTGTTCATAATTATCAACTCTACTCATTTTTATCCTTTTTCTTCAACATTCGTGATAGAAATCATTATATAATGCATTCAATAATCACCAAGGTTGCTTATATGTTAAAAATCAATGTAAAAAAAACGCTCGGGGCATTATCGCTTAACCTTAATATTGATATCCCTGCTAAAGGCGTTACCGCTATTTTCGGACGTTCGGGAGCAGGAAAATCAAGCCTTATTAATCTAGTCGCAGGCTTAATCACGCCACAATCGGGCAGCATTACCCTTAATGATAATGTGCTGTTCGATAGCAAACAAAAAATCAATCTCCCGCCAGAAAAACGTCACATTGGTTACGTATTCCAAGAGCACCGACTTTTCCCCCATTATACCGTGGAAAAGAACCTCAAGTATGGTTGCAAGCGGTTTAATTCAAGCTATTTTTTGCAAATTGTGGAATTACTCGGCATTCAGCACTTGCTTGAACGTTTTCCGCTCAGTTTGTCAGGCGGAGAAAAGCAACGAGTGGCGATTGGACGAGCCTTATTAAGTAATCCAGATATTTTGTTGATGGATGAACCGCTTTCTGCCCTTGATTTACCCAGAAAGCAGGAATTGTTGAATTATCTTGACCAGCTTTCCAGTCAGCTTGAAATCCCGATTTTATACGTAACTCACAGCCTTGATGAGATTATCCGCCTTGCCGATCAAGTGATTTTGATTGAACAAGGGCACATTATGGCATTCGATCAGGTTAAAAGTATTTGGCAGCATTCCGCGTTTCAACAATGGTTACCTGAACAATACCATTTAAGTTTATTGGAATTACCGATTAAATTGCACCAAATCGATTACCAAATGGTAGGGCTTTCACTAGGTACGCAATCTTTATGGGTAAGTGAATTGCCACGCTATCAACTAAACAATAGAGTGCGAATTACCATTAACAGTAGGGATGTATCAATTACATTGGAAAAACCACAAAAAACCTCAATTCGCAATGTTTTGCAAGGTGAAATTTGCCAAATTCAACAGCAATCGCAGCAAGTGAATGTAGAGGTAAATGTCGAAGGACAAAAAATTTGGGCAAGCATCAGCCTTTGGGCGTTTAATGATTTACAATTAAGCGTAGGACAGAATGTTTATCTGCAAATTAAGAGTGTTTCGTTGTAGCGACTGCCTTTATCATTTTGCAAAGTTCACGTAAAATATGAGCGCTTATTTACGAGGTTAATATGTCAGAAAAAATTGTTGTAGAAGTAGTTTATGCTTATCCTGAGCGTTATTTTTTGGAAAAACTCACATTAGAAAACCCTATTACGATTCAAAACGTAATTGTGCAATCTGGGGTTTTAGAAAAATATACCGAAATTGATTTACGCCAAAATAAAGTCGGCATTTTCAGCCGTTTAGCAAAATTGACGGATATGGTAGAAAATGGTGATAGAATTGAAATTTACCGCCCGCTAATTGCCGATCCGAAAGAGATTCGTCGTAAGCGGGCTGCTGAGCAAGCTCAAACTAAGAAATAACTCAAGTTATAAACATCTTTATTAGTTTCTTATGCAAGAATTATGATAATACAGAAACAACATATACTTAATTAATTCTATCTCCAAATTGGAATTATTAAAATGCCAAACAAACCTAAAATAACATTTATTATCCCGGTCTATAACTCCGAATTATATTTAGAAGAATGTTTAAACTCTCTTCTAAATCAGAGCATTCATAAAGAAATCATTATTATTGATGATGGTTCCTCTGATTCTAGCTTATCTATTATCTTAGAATACCAGCAAAAACATCCTGAAATATTACTCATAAAACAACCAAATCAAGGTGCAGCCGCAGCTAGAAATAAGGGAATAGCTTTAGCGACAGGCGAATTTATTAGCTTTATTGATTCAGATGATTTTCTAATAGGAGATATATCACCTCTTATTCAACTTGGAGAGCATTATAATTGTGAATTAATAAAATTTGGTGCAGCTTTGCAACATTATGATATAAATCAGAATCATAAATATTCTTATATAACCTATATATTTTCTGAAAAAAATAGCTCTCATTCAACATTATTCACTGGGCATCAAGCATTATTTGAAGCAGAAAAAAGAAAACTCTGGATACCAGGATGTTGTTGGACATTGATTAAAAGAGAATATCTTGAAGAATATAAAATCCGATTTCAAGAAAATGTTATAGCAGAAGATCAACTCTTCTATCTTCAACTTTTGACTAAACGTGAGGATTGCAAAATTATTGAGGCTCCTTCGATACATTATATCTATCGTAGGGGACATACTCCCTCTGTTTCTAGTAGAAGAGATAAACAGTACGTAGAAAATCACCTTGAGATGAGCGGGCATATTATTAAATATATGAATACCTTACCTAATCATCTAAATAGTCCTATTTTATTTATTGCTAAGGAATTGCTACGCACTGCGTTACGTATTATGCAAGGTTGGAATACTAATAAGATAAAATCATTCGAACATTTATATTTAAATAAATGGCGTCTTCTTATAAAAGAGAACTACACTGATCTATCTAGCGATTTTGATAACTTATTTGGGAAATAATTTAATATGATAAAATCATACGTAATTAACTTAGAACGACATAAAGATAGATTAGAAAAATTCTATAAGCAGAATCAAACTCCCTCTTTTGAAAGAGTAAATGCAATAGATAAAAGTGTTCTCACAGCATTAGGTTATGAGAAATTTTATTTTAATACATCCGCTTTAGAAAATAAAATACATAGGAAAATTACTATAGGTGAAATAGCCTGCACCCTATCTCATATTTTATGCTGGAATAAAATTGCGAGTGATGATGAATTATTAGAAAAAGAGTATGCTCTCATTGCAGAGGATGATATTATTCTTTCAGAGAATTTTTGTGCAATAATAAAGAATCTAATTGATAAAATAAATGACCTAGACATTGATTATAAATTAATTATTCTACACAAATTAGATCTTTATCACTTTAGCCATAAAATAAAAGAGGACGGGCAATATCATCTTATAAATGCCTCCACATCCGAAGACATAGATAATGATGGCTCAGCTCTATATTTACTAAGAAAAGATAAAGCAATCGAATTAGTTGAGTTTCTTAAAGAGAAGAAACCTTTCTGGCTTGCTGACCATTTTTCTACATTTTGTCCTGACAAAGTCGGTATTTTATTTCCTTTTATAGGATATATAAACGAAACCATACCATCAGATTTAGAGATAGAAAGAACTATTGCTAGACAAAATGCGGGAATAGCGTAAAAAACGAAATAATGTAGTTATTGTAGGATAGAACAAATAAAACCTCACAACTCCTTGATTTTGTGAGGTTTTTCTGTATTTAATTATATATTATCTATTCTAAGCCTGTGTATACTTCGGCTCAGTAAACACTGTCACTTTTGGTACTTCACCAGTGAATTTCTCAACTTGAATGGTTGCGGTATTTGGTGAGTTACCTTGAGTAAGTTTAGATTTTTTAATTAGAGATGAACAATAGCAAAAATGAATTTAAGAAAATATGAAGTAAATCAAAATTAGGGAAGATTCAACAAAAAATCCCACCATAGTGGGATTTTTTTGAAGATTCAAAAATTAAATACTCGCTCTCAATGCATCCGCTTTATCAGTTTGTTCCCAAGGGAAGTGTGAACGACCTAAGTGACCGTAAGCGGCCGTTTCGCGGTAGATTGGGCGGATTAAATCTAACATTTTGATTAAACCGTAAGGGCGTAAATCGAAGTTTTCACGGATTAAACGCACTAATACTTCATTGCTTACTTTACCCGTGCCGAAAGTTTCTACCATGATTGAGGTTGGTTCAGCCACGCCGATAGCATAAGAAAGTTGGATTTCACAACGATCTGCCAAACCAGCTGCAACAATATTTTTTGCTACATAACGTGCCGCATAAGCTGCTGAACGGTCAACTTTAGATGGATCTTTTCCTGAGAATGCGCCACCACCATGACGAGCAGCACCACCGTAAGTATCTACGATAATTTTACGACCAGTTAAACCACAATCCCCCATCGGTCCACCAATAACAAAACGGCCAGTCGGGTTAATGAAGAATTTTGTTTCTTTAGAAAGCCATTCACTTGGTAATACAGGTTTGATAATTTCTTCCATCACACCTTCGTGTAAGTCTTTTTGGCTAACTTCTTCAGAATGTTGAGTAGAAAGCACAACCGCATCCACACCAACAATTTTATTATCTTCATATTTTAACGTTACTTGGCTTTTCGCATCTGGGCGTAACCATGCTAATTTACCGCTTTTACGCACTTCAGCTTGTTTTTCCATTAAACGATGCGCATAAGTAATCGCTGCAGGCATTAATACATCCGTTTCATTGGTGGCATAACCAAACA
>ENA-OWMY01000132-OWMY01000132.1-metagenome-genome-assembly--contig:-NODE-132-length-23371-cov-5.473537_pt1 | contig 23371 bp, 22 predicted proteins | sample MGYA00245358_ERZ651122 | MGnify/ENA primary metagenome ERZ651122 (study PRJEB26857, sample SAMEA4031752) | metagenome | biome: human; feature: oral; material: saliva | place: Philippines | collected 2014...
CGATTACGCCTGTAGCGAAACTTGAACCTGTATTTGTTGCCGGGGTTACGGTCAGTAATGCAACTTTACATAATGGTGATGAAATTGAGCGTCTTGGTATTGCGATTGGGGATACCGTGATTATTCGTCGTGCGGGAGATGTGATTCCGCAAATTATTGGTGTGGTGACAGAACGTCGCCCTACTAACGCAAAAAAAATCGTATTTCCGACTGCTTGTCCTGTGTGTGAATCGGCAGTGGTTCGCGTAGATGGCGAAGCGGTAGCACGTTGTACAGGTGGGCTGTTCTGCGAAGCCCAACGTAAAGAGGCGTTAAAACACTTCGTTTCTCGCAAAGCAATGGATATTGAAGGCGTGGGCGAGAAGTTGATCGAGCAATTGATGGCAAGTGAATTGATTAAAACGCCTGCAGATCTGTTTAAGCTCAATAAGACTATCTTGATGCGATTAGAGCGAATGGGCGAAAAATCGGCTCAGAATGTCTTGAATAGTCTAGAAAAAGCGAAACAAACTACCTTACCGCGTTTCCTTTTTGCATTGGGCATTCGTGATGTGGGGGAATCAACTGCACTCAATTTAGCTAATCATTTTGGTACGCTTGAGGCAATTCAGGCGGCAACCTTTGAACAACTGCAAGAGGTGCAAGATGTAGGCGAAGTGGTGGCAAATCGTATCGTTTCATTCTGGAAAGAGCCGCATAATGTCGCCGTCGTAGAGGCTTTACAAGCTCAAGGTATTCATTGGCAAGTGGTCGAAAAAGTGGAAATTGCTGACAATCCCCTCAAAGATAAAAATGTGGTATTAACTGGTACATTAAGTCAATTAACCCGTGATCAAGCCAAAGCGTTATTGCAAGGCTTAGGTTGTAAGGTTTCTGGTTCAGTTTCAAGTAAAACGGATTACCTAATTGCAGGTGAAAAAGCGGGTTCGAAATTAGTCAAAGCACAAGAGTTGGGTGTGAAAGTATTATCTGAACAAGAGTTTATTGATTTGATGAAATAATATGAAAAAAAAGCTCATTTCGTTTGAAATGAGCTTTTCTTTTGTAGTTTGTTAGATATCTAATTCTGCATATAATGCATTCGCCTCAATGAAATCACGACGAGGCTCAACTTCATCACCCATTAGCGTGCTAAAGAGTTTATCAGCTACAATGGCATCGGTAATGGTCACTTGAAGCATTTTACGAGCAACAGGATCCATAGTGGTTTCCCATAATTGCTCTGGATTCATCTCACCTAACCCTTTATAACGCTGGATAGTCAAGCCCTTACGAGACTCTTTAATTAGCCACTCTAAAGCTTCTGCAAATGAGTTAACTGCTTGCTGACGTTCGCCTCGTTTTACATAAGCCGTTGGTGTCAGTAAACCTTTTAGCACTTGCATTAATGCAACGATACGAGAATATTCGTTGCTGGTGATAAAGTTAAAATCGAAACTATAAGTTGTATCAATACCATGTGTGGTAACAATAATTTCTGGTTCATAGAAATGACGTTCTGTGTTAAAGAATACGTTACCACGATAGAAACTTCCATCTGTTTCTTTTTCTGATAATTGATTTACAAAGTTTTCTACCCAAGCGGTAATATTAGCTTCTTCTTTTGCAAATTCAGTAGAAAGAGCAGGAGAGTAAATTAACTCATTTAATAAAGCAGAAGGATAACGATGCATTAAGCGTTCAATCAATTTTTGTACTTGATTGTATTGTGTGATTAAGTTTTCTAATGCCATTCCGTTTAATGCAGGTGCATCGCTACTCACAAACAAGCTGGCATCTTCAAGAGCGATAGAAATCTCATACTGTGCCATTTCATCGTTATCTTGGATATAACGCTCTTGTTTACCTTTTTTCACTTTATAAAGTGGTGGTTGTGCGATGTAAATATAGCCGTTTTCGATAAGCTCTGGCATTTGACGGTAGAAGAACGTCAATAAGAGCGTACGGATGTGAGCACCATCCACGTCCGCATCAGTCATAATAATGATTTTGTGGTAGCGTAATTTTTCGATGTCAAAATGATCACGACCAATTCCTGTTCTTAATGCAGAAATTAAATTAGTGACTTCTTTAGAAGAAAGCATTTTGTCAAAGCGAGCTTTTTCTACGTTTAAGATTTTACCTTTTAATGGCAAAATAGCTTGGTAGTCTGAGTTACGACCAGATTTTGCTGAACCACCCGCAGAATCCCCTTCCACAAGATAGATTTCTGAATGGGCAGGATCTTTTTCATGGCAATCAGCGAGTTTATCAGGACGTTTAATGCTTGAACCGCTTTTGTTATAGCTAGCTTCACGTGCTTTTCGTGCTGCTTCACGTGCACGAGCTGCAGAAATAATCTTCTCTACAATCAATTTTGCATCAGCAGGATTGAGCTCTAAATAGCTCTCCAATGCTTCATTCATTGAACTTTCTACTGCAGAACGTACTTCTGACGAAACTAATTTATCTTTAGTTTGAGACGAGAATTTAGGATCTGGCACTTTTACTGAGATCACCGCAACTAGCCCCTCACGAGCATCTTCACCTGATGGATCAACTTTCGCATCATTTTTTTTCAGTAATTTGCTTGAATATTTATCAATGTAATTTTTCAATGCTCGCGTTAATGCACCGCGAAAGCCAGATAAGTGTGTACCGCCATCACGTTGAGGAATGTTATTGGTGAAACAGTAAACATTTTCATTGTAAGAATCATTCCACTGCAGTGAAATTTCTACGCCAATCTCATCTTTCTCAGTAGAAAGATAGAATGGGGTGTTGTGAATCGTCGTTTTACCTTCGTTTAAAAATTCAATGTAAGCTTTAATACCACCTTCGTAGTGGAAGTGTTCTTCTTTGCCATCACGCTCATCAACTAAACGAATAGAAACGCCTGAATTTAGGAATGAAAGCTCTCGTAAACGTTTAGAAAGAATGCTGTATTTGAACGTTGTTTCATGTTTGAAAATATCAAGGCTTGGCCAAAAACGCACAGTTGTTCCTGTTTTTTCTGTTTCGCCAATAATCGCAAGGGGAGCATCTGGCTCGCCTAGACTATAAAATTGCTCGTGTACATGTCCTTCACGACGGATGGTAAGTTGTAATTTGGTTGAAAGAGCGTTTACTACAGATACGCCTACGCCATGTAAACCACCTGAAACTTTATAAGAATTATCATCGAATTTACCCCCAGCGTGAAGTACGGTCATAATTACTTCTGCCGCAGAAACCCCTTCTTCTGGGTGAATACCAACAGGAATCCCACGACCATCATCTTGCACAGAAACGGAATTATCTGAGTGAATCGTCACGATAATATCTTTACAGTGGCCTGCTAATGCTTCATCGATAGCGTTATCTACCACTTCAAACACCATATGGTGTAAGCCAGAACCATCATCGGTGTCCCCGATATACATCCCAGGTCGAGTACGTACAGCTTCCAAACCACGAAGTACTCGAATGCTTGAAGAGTCATAAGTTTGTTGGTTTTGTTCAGACATTCTTTGTTCCTATGTTTAACAAATATAGATGGCTATTTTATTAGCCAAAAAATTGAATGGATTATATCAGAAATTAAGGGAAATTGCGAAAAATAGACAAAAAGACACCGCTTGTGAGCGGTTAAATTTGCTAGACAAACGGCAACTTCCCCGCTAGGATTGCTCCATTTTTAATGGCTATTGTTAATTTTATGTTACCCGAAACCGAATACCCTTTAGAGCATCATCCTTTCAATCCCATTTTACCGCCACAAGCCAAAGTGGTGATGATGGGCACGTTTCCGCCTACAGATGAAAAACGCTGTATGGAATTTCACTATCCGAATTTTCAAAACGATATGTGGCGAATTATGGGTGAGGTGTTTTATGGTGATAAAGATCATTTCCGCGTAGGTGATGAAAAGCGGTTCGACCCTGTGCGAATTGAGGCATTTTTGCGAGAGAAGGGGATTGCACTTTGTTCTTCGGCGAAAACGGCAATTCGGTTGCGGGGTAATGCGGCAGATAAAGATTTAAAAATTGTTGAGCCTGTTGATATGGACGAACTTCTGCTTGATTTGCCAAAAGTGGAATGCATTTTTACCACAGGCGGATTAGCGACGGAAACCTTGCTCGGTTTATTGCCAGAAAAAGTAAAACCACCGAAAACGAATGAGTGGATTGATTACCCTTATTCTGCAAATCGCCCGCTTAAATTATACCGTTTGCCGTCCACTTCTCGGGCTTATCCGCTCAAATTTGAGAAAAAAGTGGAGGCTTATCAAACCTTTTTCAAAATGGTGGGGCTGATTTAATGAAATACGATTTACACTCACACAGCACCGCTTCAGATGGCTTATTAACTCCCACCGAATTGGTCAATCGAGCCGTTGAGCAAGGTGTGGAAATGCTGGCTTTAACCGACCACGATACCGTGGCAGGCATTACAGAAGCGAAGCTTGCGGCTCAAAATCAGCCGATTCGTTTTATCAGTGGTGTGGAAGTTTCGATTGTTTGGCAAGAGAAGAGCATTCATCTTGCCGCACTGAATGTGGATGAAACACATCCTGAATTAGTGGCGTTATTGGATAATCAGGCAGCATTGCGTGAACAACGAGCGGTCGAAATTGGCGAAAAACTTGCAAAGGCGGGCATTCCAGATGCCTACGAAGGGGCAAAAAAATTAGCTAGTGGCGAAGTGACGCGTGCACATTATGGACGTTTTTTGCTTGAGCAAGAATATGTGCGCAATATCGAACATGCCTTCAAAAAATATTTGGGGCAAGGCAAACCCGCTTATGTGAAGCCGAAGTGGTGCGAGATGCAAGAGGCAATTGAGATCGTACATCAAGCAGGCGGTGTGATTTCGATTGCACATCCACTTCGCTATAAAATGACGGGACGTTGGGTGCGTCGTTTGATTGAAGATTTCAAACAAGCAGGTGGAGATGGCATTGAGGTTGCAGGCTGTGGACAAACACCAGATCAACGCCAATTGATTACCCGCTGGGCAAAAGAGTTTGATTTGTATGCCTCTGGCGGCTCAGACTTTCATTATCCAACAGGTTGGATTGAACTCGGCAGAGGTTTAACTCTCCCGCAAGAGTGCAAGCCTATTTGGGGGTTGTTTTAGATAAAAAGGCAGATCATCACAATCTGCCTTTATCTTTATGCGTTAGCCCATCACATTTTGAAAATGATGAGTAAAATCAGATTGATCTTTGGTATAGAAGGGTAAGCCAATTAAACGATAATGAGGTGTATCTTTTCTTAAGATATGTTTCTTACCATATACATTATTTGCAAATTACAGCCACTTTTCAGCCGCTTGCTGATCGCTCTCACGCCCTTCAATCCAGCGTTCACCGTGTGTTGTGGTTTCTCTTTTCCAGAACGGAGCTTTTGTTTTGAGGTAGTCCATAATAAACTCGTTAGCGGCGTAAGCGTTGCCACGATGAGCAGAACTCACACCCACAAGCACGATTTCATCGCCCGTGTAAAGCTGTCCGATTCGATGAATAACTGCAATGCGTTGTAATTCCCAACGGCTACGGGCTTCTTCGACAATTTCGTGCAAGGCTTTTTCGGTCATTGCAGGGTAGTGCTCCAGATATAAGCCTGATACATCATCGCCTAAATTCATTTCTCGTACTTTTCCGACAAAAATAGTGGTTGCTCCTACTGAATGATATTCGCTAAGCCAGTAGTAAACTTCGTTTTGATCGAAAGGTTCAGTTTGTACTTTTACGAGTGTGCTGTTCATTTTATCCTCCAGTCACAGGCGGAAAGAATGCCACTTCATCACCATCTTTGATTTCAGCTGAAAGTGGCTCAATGCTTTGATTGATAGCGACTAATAATTTGCCTGCTTTTAAGGCTAACGCCCATTTGCCACCTTGTTCGGCTAAGTGATGTCGTAACGCTTCTGCGGTCTCAAATTGTGCTTCGACTTCTAATTTATCTACGCCTACCAATTCACGAGTTTGGGCGAAAAAAAGTACGGTAATCATCTGTTTCTCCTATTTCGCGACAAAATCGCCTGATTTACCACCGCTTTTACTGAGTAAGCGAACTTGCTCAATTACCATATCTTTTTGCACGGCTTTGCACATATCGTAAATGGTCAGTGCTGCTACGCTTGCCGAGGTTAAGGCCTCCATTTCTACGCCTGTTTTGCCTGTGAGTTTGCAAAGGGATTCAATGCGAACTTGGTTGGTTTCGGGTAAGGCTTCAAGTGAAATTTCCACTTTCGAAAGCATTAGTGGATGGCAGAGTGGAATTAAATCCCAAGTGCGTTTTGCTGCTTGAATGCCTGCAATGCGAGCCGTGGCAAAAACATCGCCTTTATGGTGGTTGCCAGAAATAATCATCTGTAACGTTTCAGGGTTCATTCGGATAAAGGCTTCAGCACGAGCTTCACGCACGGTTTCTTGCTTCATTGAAACATCGACCATATTGGCTTCGCCGTTTTGATTGATATGAGTAAATTGTGTCATAGTAAGAATTTTATTTAAAAATAATATAGCTGTTGTAAGGGCGTAGTAACACGTCCCTACAAGGTAATCAACCGCCAATCGAGGCTAAATTATTGCGAATGCCACTATCGCCAATGTGCAAGTAGTGATGTTCTCGTTTTCCTTGCAAGGCAGATTTTAAACGCATTTCAAGCTGTAATTTTTGCTCATCAGATTGCAATAAATCGCGAATATCCACGCCTTCCTCGCCAAATAAACAGAGGTGCAATTTGCCTGTAGCAGAAACACGTAGGCGGTTACAGCTGGCACAAAACGATTTTTCATAAGGCATAATCAAGCCAATTTCGCCCAAATAATCGGGGTGAGAAAGTACTTTAGCAGGCCCATCAGAAAGTGATTTCGGTTGTAATGTCCAGCCTTCTTGCAACAGGCGTTGCAGAATAGATTGCCCCGAAAGATGTTGTGTTTTGAAAAAATCATCCATTTCGCCCGTTTCCATCAGCTCAATAAATCGCATTTGAATAGGTTGATGTTTGATCCAAGCAAGGAATTTGTCTAACTCCGGCAAGGTATATTGCTTCATCAGCACCGCATTTACTTTGACTTTTTTGTAGCCTACGGCAAAGGCTTTATTGATCCCTGTTAAGATTGATTGCAACTTGTTTTCGCCGGTAATCAGTTGGAATTGTCGAGGATCAAGGCTATCTACGCTCACATTAATGTCGGTTATGCCCGCTTCTCGCCAAAAGGAAACATCCTTTTCCATACGGTAACCGTTAGTGGTTAGTGCTACTTTGTGAATGCCTTGTGTTTGGGCGATAGTATGGGCAATTTCGAGGAAATCTTTGCGTAATGTTGGTTCGCCGCCTGTAATGCGGATTTTTTCTGTGCCAAGTGAAGCAAAAGCATTCGCAACCCGCTGAATTTCAGGTAGCGTTAAAAACGTTTGCTTATGAGCAGGAGGCTGGTAGCCCTCAGGTAAACAGTAGGTACAACGAAAATTGCAGACATCCGTAATTGAAAGTCGCAGATAGGTATATTGACGCTGGAAGCGATCAACTAAGCCAGAAATCACATTTTCGCCGTCATTACCTACATTTTTAATAGGAATAATCGGACTTTGCATAAAAAAGACACCTTTCTAAACACGAGTGGCTCGTTCATTTCTTTGCGAACCATTGAGCAATTTCTTGCTACTGGCGAGTTTGCCATATCAGAGACTTAGGCAAGCAAGCTCGGAGTCATAAAAATAATAAAATTGACCGTATTTTAATGGAGTTGAGAAATAACGCAATAGCCCGCAAGCGGTAGATTTTGAAAAGTTTTTTGCAAAAGGTAGATCCGCAAAGAAAAAGCGTTTTATAATACGGGCGTCTGTTTGCTTAACAAAACTTAACGAGAACTTTATGAAAAACAAATTCTTAGCTTTTAGTGCCTTTAGTGGCTTTTTCTGTATCGCACTGGGTGCGTTTGCCGCTCACGGCTTACAAAATGTGCTTGAATCCAAAGAATTTGCTTGGATTCAAACAGGCATTCAATATCAAGTTTTCCACACGCTCGCCTTGCTTGCATTAGGTTTATTCCAAATTGCAAATCAAGTGCAAAATCCGCCCGCTTGTCGTGCCAAAGCTTTCAACATTATCGGCGGAAGCTGGATTTTAGGCATTTTGCTTTTCAGCGGTAGCCTTTACAGCCTTGCATTTACTGGCGTGAAAGGTTTTGCGTGGTCAACCCCGATTGGTGGTATTTTATTTATGATCGGCTGGTCGGCTCTTTTTTACATTAGCGTGAGAACTCGAAAATAATGAACAAACTTGCGTTATATTGCCGTGCTGGCTTTGAAAAAGAGATGGCGGGCGAAATTACCGAAAAAGCGGCAGAATTAGGCGTGTTTGGTTTCTCCAATTTAAAAGAGAATAGCGGTTATGTGATCTTCGAATGCTATCAAGCAGGCGATGCAGATCGTTTAGCACGTGAGCTAAAATTCGACCAGCTCATTTTTGCTCGCCAAATGATTGTGGTGGGCGATTTGTTGCAAAATTTACCCGAAAATGATCGAATTTCGCCGATTATTGAACAATATCAAGCCTTAAATCCACGTAACAGCAGCGATGTTTTTGTTGAAACGCCCGACACGAACGAAGCAAAAGAGCTTTTGACTTTTTGCAGAAAATTTACCGTGCCACTGCGTAGCCATTTGAAAAAACAGGGCTGGTTGGGCAAATCAGAACAGGCAAAGGGTAGCGTGAGTTTGCATATCTTGTTTGTACGTTCTGGTTGTTGTTATGTGGGCTATGCTTATAATGATAACCGTTCACCATTTTTTATGGGTATTCCGCGTTTAAAATTCCCTGCCGATGCACCAAGCCGTTCCACGTTGAAATTAGAAGAAGCGATTTTAACTTTTGTGCCACAAGCAGAAGAGAAAAAACGCTTTACTGAAGAGATGACAGGTGTCGATTTAGGTGCTTGCCCAGGTGGTTGGACGTATCAGCTTGTCAAGCGAGGCTTGTTTGTTTATGCAGTCGATCACGGTAAAATGGCAGCAAGCTTGCACGATACAGGACGGATTGAGCATTGTGCGGAAGATGGTTTTAAATTCCAACCACCAAAACGCAAGCAAATCGATTGGCTCGTGTGTGATATGGTGGAACAGCCGATTCGTATCAGCAAATTGATGGCAAAATGGCTTATCAATGGTTGGTGTCGTGAGACGATTTTCAACCTTAAATTGCCGATGAAAAAACGTTATCAAGAAGTACAACTTTGCTTGAATTACTTGGAAGAGGAGCTCACCAAACAAGGGTTCTGGTTTAAGATTCAGGCGAAGCATCTTTACCACGACCGTGAGGAAATTACGGTACACGTGGCGGTTTTAGGCAAAAAATAAAGAACCTCCGTAGGGGAGGAGTTCCCTCTATAAAACTTATTCAAAACAATAAAAGGAAGCAAAGATGACATTAAAAATCGGGATCGTCGGTGCTGGCGGTCGAATGGGGCGTAACTTAATTCAGGCGGTTCACCAATTTGAGGGTGTTGAACTGACTGCGGCTTTTGAGCGTGCAGGTTCATCACTCATCGGTGCAGATGTGGGCGAATTAGTTGGCTTGGGTAATTTAGGCGTGGCAATTAAAGCCACATTGGCAGAAAATCCAAATTTTGACTTACTCATTGATTTTACTCGTCCAGAAGGCACGTTGGAACATATCGCCTTTTGTGTGGCGAATCATAAGAAAATGGTCATTGGTACGACAGGTTTTGATGATGTTGGCAAGCAAGCGATTCAAGCCGCTGCAGAAAAAATCAGCATTGTATTTGCTTCTAACTACAGCGTTGGCGTGAACTTGGTATTCAAACTGTTAGAAAAAGCAGCAAAAGTGATGGGCGATTATTGCGATATTGAAGTGATTGAAGCACATCACCGCCATAAAGTTGATGCGCCATCAGGCACGGCGTTATCTATGGGCGAACATATCGTTAAAACTCTTGGACGAGATTTAAAAACTCACGGCGTGTTTGAACGCAATGGCATTACAGGCGAACGTAAACGTGATGAAATCGGCTTTGCAACTATTCGTGCAGGCGATGTGGTGGGTGAGCATTCCGTTTGGTTTGCTGATGAGGGCGAACGTGTAGAAATTGCCCACAAAGCCTCTAGCCGTATGACTTTCGCCAACGGTGCAGTACGTGCTGCTAAATGGCTTGAAAGCAAACAAATAGGCTTATTTGATATGACAGATGTGTTAGACCTGAATAATTTGTAAGAATTTATTGTAAACGCAATGATGTTGATGCGTTAAAGAAAGTTCCCCTCTTTTATAAAGAGGGGTTAGGGGAGATTCTCACGATATCAAATTTTCCTCTGATTTAATTAACATCGCATCAAATCTCTCTCAGCCTCTCTTTTCTAAAGAGGGGAGCTATATAGGAAATATAAAATGACCAAATTCAACAATATCGAAACCACTTTAGTGCAACTGGGCAATCGTACTGACCCTAGAACAGGTGCAGTGGCAACACCTATTATTTTATCGACCGCTTACGGACGTGATGGCTTGGGCGAATCAACAGGCTTTGACTACACTCGAACCAAAAACCCAACTCGTGCCGTGTTAGAGCAGGGGATTGCTGATTTAGAAGGCGGTGATGCAGGTTTTGCAACCGCTTCAGGTATGGCGGCGATTCAGCTGATTATGTCGCTATTCAAATCGCCAGATGAATGGATTATTTCTAGCGATGTTTACGGCGGCACTTACCGCTTGTTAGATTTCTGCTATAAAAACAATCACACCGTGAAACCTGTGTATGTGAACACCGCAGACGTGGCGGCGATTGAGGCGGCGATCACACCAAACACTAAAGCAATCTTCATTGAAACCCCATCAAATCCGTTAATGGAAGAGTGTGATGTGGACGCGATCTCAAAAGTGGCGAAAAAACATAACTTGATTTTGATCGTCGATAACACCTTCTTAACCCCAGTATTATTCCGCCCCATTGAACACGGTGCAGACATTGTCATTCACAGTGCGACCAAATACCTTTCAGGGCATAACGATGTGTTGGCGGGGTTAATTGTGGCAAAAGATAGCGAAGCAACCAAAAACGAAGCAGGTCAGAACTTAAGCGAGCGTTTGTACTATATCCAAAACGGGGCAGGTGCAGTGCTTTCACCATTCGATTCTTACCTTGCGGTACGTGGTTTGAAAACACTTGCGTTGCGTATGGAACGTCACCAATCTAACGCGACTGAATTGGCGAAATTCTTAGCAGAGCAGCCAGAAATTGAGAGCGTGCTCTATTCAGGCAAGAGCGGTATGCTTTCTTTCCGCTTACAAAAAGAAGAATGGGTGCCGAAGTTCTTAAAAGCGATTCAGCTGATCACCTTTGCTGAAAGTTTAGGTGGTACGGAAAGTTTCATTACTTATCCTGCAACCCAAACGCATATGGATATTCCTGAACATGAGCGTATCGCCCGCGGGATTACGAATACTTTGTTGCGTTTCTCAGTAGGGCTTGAGCATATCGATGATTTAAAAGCAGATCTTCGACAAGCCTTCAATCAATTGAAATAATATGTAAAAGCGTATTTCTTTGAATATTAAAAAGAAGTACGCTTTTTTCACATAATAAATTAAATTGATAAGATAAGAAATCATTTGCATTTAAATATAATCGGATTAGAATACCCTCGCCAGTTAACCATATTTTTTAAAGGAGATTAAAATGAAAAAATTATTGGCTGTATTAAGTGCGGTGGCACTTTCAATGGGATCTGTGTATGCTAAGCCACTGAAAGTGGTGACAACATTCACTGTTATTCAAGATATTGCACAAAACGTAGCAGGGGATTCTGCTGTTGTTGAGTCAATTACCAAACCAGGTGCGGAAATTCACGAATATCAACCAACCCCGCAAGATATTGTGAAAGCTCAATCTGCTGATTTGATTTTATGGAACGGGATGAACCTCGAAATGTGGTTTGAACGTTTCTTTACTAATATCAAAGATAAGCCTGCCGTTGTGGTAACAGAAGGCATTGAGCCGATGTCTATCTTTGAAGGTCCTTACAAAGATAAACCAAATCCGCACGCTTGGATGTCGCCAAAAAATGCGTTGGTATATATCGAAAATATCCGCAAAGCGTTGGTGAAATACGATCCTGAAAATGCAGAAAAATATAATGCAAATGCGAAAGCCTATGCGGATAAAATTATGGCATTAGACCAACCGCTACGCGAACGTTTAGCGAAAGTGCCTGAAGGTCAACGTTGGTTAGTAACCAGTGAAGGGGCATTTAGCTATTTAACTCGTGATTATGGCTTCAAAGAGCTTTATCTCTGGGCAATTAACTCAGATGAACAAGGCACACCAAAACAAATTCGTAAAGTGATTGACGGTGTTCGTAAACATCATATTCCTGTTGTATTTAGTGAAAGTACTGTTTCTGACAAACCTGCAAAACAAGTAGCGAAAGAAACAGGAGCAAAATACGGCGGCGTGCTTTATGTTGACTCACTTTCAACCAAAGATGGTCCTGTTCCAACTTATATTGACTTATTAAAAGTCACTGTTGGTACCGTCGCAGATGGATTTGACCGTAAATAGAAGGAATAAATAACCAAAATGAATACTCTCCAGACTTCACTCATCGTAAAAGATGTTAGCGTGCGTTATAACAACGGGCACATAGCGTTACACGATGTCACTTTTTCTCTTGAGAAAAGCACCATTTGTGCCTTATTAGGTGTGAATGGCAGTGGTAAATCAACGTTATTTAAGAGCATTATGGGGTTAATTAACCCGAAAGGCTCAATTGAATTATGTGGTTTATCTGTGAAACAAGCACTTAAGCAAAACTTAATTGCTTATGTACCACAAAGTGAAGAAGTAGACTGGCAATTCCCCGTTTCTGTGTATGACGTGGTAATGATGGGGCGTTATGGTTATATGAACTTTTTGCGTATTCCTTCTGCAAAAGACAAACAAAAAGTCCAAGAGGCGATGGAGCGAGTGAGCATTGCTCATCTTGCTGATCGCCAAATTGGTGAACTTTCGGGCGGTCAGAAAAAGCGGGTTTTTCTGGCTCGCTCGCTTGCTCAAGAGAGCAAAATTATTCTATTAGATGAGCCGTTCACAGGCGTGGATGTGAAAACAGAAAATGCGATTATTGAGCTACTTAAACAGCTTCGTGATAGCGGGCATCTCATTTTAGTTTCTACTCATAATTTAAGCACTGTGCCAAGTTTCTGCGATCAAGCAGTAATGATTAACCGTACCGTGCTGGCAACAGGTTCTATTGAACAAACCTTTACACCAGAAAATTTAGAACGAGTGTTTGGTGGTGTGTTGCGTTATCAATTCCAAACTTCATCTTTTAATCAAAATCAAAGTCAAAAAGCGGAGTAGAGTATGTTGGAATTATTACTCGAACCCTTTAGTTACGACTATATGTTTAAGGCTATTGCGCTAAGCGGTGTGATTGGGGCAGTGTGTGCGTTTCTTTCTTCCTATTTAATGCTCAAAGGTTGGTCATTGATTGGCGATGCGTTATCGCACGCAGTTGTACCAGGTGTTGCTCTGGCGTATGCTTTTTCTCTACCTTATGCGATGGGTGCTTTTTTCTCTGGATTTTTTGCTACGCTTGCGATTCTTGCTGTGAAATCAATAACTAAACTCAAAGAAGATGCGGTAATTGGCTTTATTTTTACCACCTTTTTTGCCTTGGGCTTATTTATTATTTCCATTCATCCAACTTCGGTAGACGTGCAGTCGATCATTCTCGGCAATATTCTGGGCATTGCAGATGAAGATGTAAACCAAGTATTGATTATTCTGGGCGTCACTATCGTGCTTTTACTCTTTTATTGGAAAGATCTCTTGTTGGTTTTTTTTGATGAAGTACAAGCCAAAGCAGTTGGGATTTCACCGCTTAAGTTAAAAATTATCTTTTTTAGTTTGCTCAGTGCTTGTGTGGTTACTGCACTGCAAAGCGTAGGTGCGATTTTAGTGATCTCCATGGTGGTTACTCCAGGGGCGACAGCCTATCTTCTAACTGATCGCTTCGGTAAATTGTTGATTATCTCATCACTATTAGGCGGTATTACCAGCGTTGTTGGGGCTTATGTCAGCTATTACATTGATGGTGCAACAGGTGGTTGTATTGTCGCATTGCAAACGTTGATTTTCTTAATCGCATTTTTCTTCTCGCCAAAATATGGTTTGATTCCACGACGATTTGCAAATCAATCCGCAAAAATCATCGCTTGTGAAGCAGGTCAAGGGGGCAGTCTATGATGAATGCGATTTATCAATGGTTTGCTGAACCGCTTGCGTTTCCTTTTATGCAACAGGCATTGATTATCGGGCTGGTTGTAGCGATTATCTGTGCGACGTTATCTTGCTATTTAGTGCTAAAAGGCTGGTCTTTGATGGGTGATGCGATTTCCCACGCGGTGTTACCTGGGATTGTACTTGCTTATATGCTCTCTATCCCGCTCGCAATTGGAGCGTTTTTCTCTGGTGTTTTCTGTACCATTGCCGTAGGCTATTTAAAAACAAATAGCCGAATTAAAGAAGATACTGTGATGGGCATAGTGTTCTCAGGGATGTTCGCTATCGGTTTGGTCATGTTTACCAAAGTAGAAAGCAACCAGCATTTGATGCATATTTTATTTGGCGACTTGCTCGGCATCACAGCCCACGAATTCTATCAAAGCTTGATTATTTCCGCCTTTGTGTTCCTTGTGATTGTCCTCAAACGTCGAGATTTCTTACTTTACTGCTTCGATACAATGCACGCCCGCACAGTGGGTTTAAATAATACACTCTTGCATTACAGCTTGCTGGTATTATTGGCGTTAGTCATCATTAGTGCTATGCAAGTAGTTGGCGTAATTTTGGTAGTCGCTATGCTTATTACTCCTGGGATTACAGGCTATATTCTTACCAAACGCTTCGAACGAATGATGCTCATCGCAATTTTAACCTCAGTAAACAGCGTTTTCTGGGGCATTTTCCTCAGCTTCCATTTTGATGCCGCAACAGGACCTTTCATTGTGCTCATCCAAGCGGTCGTTTTCTTAACGGCATTAGCAGTAGTGCAGTTGAGACTGCATAAATAGAAAAAACGCTATCTTTTATTTTAAAGATAGCGTTTTGTTTAGATTAAAGCCATTTGTCTAAAACTGCTTTTTTCGCTTGTTCCGACTTTACCAACGCATTTTCTAATTCAGAAATTTGGGTTTCGATTTCATTGATTTGATTAACGATAGATTGTTGTTCATTTAAATCTGGGATAATAATTTCATATTCAGAAATAATACGAGCATTTAGATTAGGTTGGGCGGAGCCATAACCTAAATTTTTTAATTTTTCTGTTTGTGTTCTTAAATAGAACCATACAAAATCATTGCTAGATTTTTCATTAAAATCAAATAAAACCGCACAAGCTTGGTTTGTGGTTGCATCAATGCCTAATTTAGCTGTTTGCCCAATTGTTGCACCATACATGGCGATAATAATGCTGCCTTTTGAATAAAGTTTTGCACTGCTATTTTCTAGTCCAAGTTGAGTGATTTTTTCTTCTGTATCTGTAAGGATGGTATTTTGTAGCTCTCCTGTTTTTACCCAAGGGATATATCCATTCCAATATCTAGACTCTTTTCTTGATGGTGTTCCACCTGAAGAAATGGAACATAACTCATTGATTTTAAAGCGTTTTACCCCCTCGCGATTTCTAAGTCATTGAAAATCTTAGCAATCTTGGCTCGATATTCTTCGATTTGCATACGAGTGCGGTTAAATTCAGCGTCAATTTTTTCGCATTCATTAACAATTTTTGTTTGAATGTCTAAATGTGGTAATGGAATTTTAATGTTTTTTAAATTTGTGGAATTTAATCCACCTTGCGCTGCTCCAGTGATATTTGCCTTTAAGAGATTTTGTCCCATTTCTGAATGCAATATATGGAAGGCATATTTCTGAGTAATTAAGTTGGTCGTTCTTAAAATGAAAACATGTTCATTCACCATTGCAGGAACATCATTTAATTCATCTCTAATAATTGCGATTTTTCCTGTTAATGCACCGTCTTTACAAATAAGAATATCATTATTTTGGATAATTCCTTTGTTTGCTTTATTAAAATAGCTCATAGGAACGAACTTAATTTCTTTGAGTTCAAGCCTTCAATTTTCTTTATGAATATGCTCACCACCTAAGGAATAAGCACCATCAGTATATTGACCGACTCCCCCACTTGGACGTTTTCCGCTTTCAATAATTGGGAAAATATCTGCAATAGATTGCAACGGATACTTACTCACAATCTCAACCTTTTTCTGCACGCTGGTGCGAATCGCTTTATCAAAATCCACACGGCTAAAATCCAGCATTTGTGCAAGCGGTAATAGGCTCACATAATTTGCTAAAGTTCTCGGAATTTCAACCGCTTTTCGGTTGAAATTCTGGCGAATAAGGCTATTAATTTTGGTTTCATCAAACAAGTTTTGTGGATTAAACAACGGCGTTTGAATTTGGTTAATACCTTTGAGTTTTGCTAGGCTATCGTCCTCATCACCGCTGGTTTGATTGAGATATTTAATCCCTTCATTACCTTTTGCCGAACTCCATTCATAACCTAAAAAGGCTTTCTTATCTTTGTTGTCCGTAGGCATTTTCACCACTAACACATCTTGCGGATTATTTTGTGCTAACATAAAGAATCGCAGCTTATCCGCTTCAATCACTTTGGCAAAATTGAGCCACTCTTTGGCTAAATTTGCTGATTTTGCAAATTTTCTTTTCTCAAATGCCTTGCGGTATTCTTGGAAAAGCTCAGTTTCAGCAATGGCTGAAGGCATTTCTTCGATAGCAGATAAGAAAGCTTTGTAATCATCAAGATTAAAACCGCAATGGTTGCAATAACTTTGTAACAAATGATGATCTTCAAATAAACCATCAAAGCCAAAATTACCGCTTTGCCATTGTTCTATGCGATTTTTATAGTGTTCGGCTAAATTTGGTGCTGTTTGCTTACGGCGTAAGAAAAGGGTAGCTGTGTTTGTGCCTGTTTTGCCAAATGTGCCTGAACCAAATTCTGCAATGGCGACTAAATCAAAATATTGTAGCAAGATTTCACGGCATTTAATGTAAATGTTGCCGTTGGTTAAAATACTGGAAGGCAATACGATAACCGCAATCCCTTCGGCGTGAAGAAGCTGTTTGGCTTTTTCAATAAAGAAGGTTTCAATGCTGTTAAAGGTTTCTTCGTTATCAATGTTTTCATAAAGGGTAAATTTGGCTTTATCTTCATCGGAAAGAGTAGATAAAAAGCCTTTAACGCTATATGGTGGGTTAGCCACTAATAAAGAGAATGAACCGTCTTGCAAGGCTTTACCTTGTTCTTGATTTTGTGCAAGAGCATCGGCATAGATAATATTCATCTCATCTTGCCCATACATAAAAGCAGAAACCTTCGCCACTTTGGATAAGCGGTATTCTTTTTCAATGCCGTAGATTTTTTGGTAAAACTCAGATAGATTCCGGCCGCTATCTGTTAGCAACGGTTTGATTTGGCTTGCATATTCCGTTAAGAAATGCCCTGCACCACAAGCGTAATCAATTACTTTTGGTGCATTTTCATTTTGTAAAACCTGTTCCAGTGGCAGTGAAGAAATCAAAAATTTCACAATCGGCATTGGAGTGAAAAACTGTCCTTCAGATTGTTTTACGCCTTGATCTAAAAAGCCTTCAAATAAATCGCCCAAAAATTGGTGCTGTTCTTCTTCATTTTTGAGTTTGATGTCTTGCAACATTTGCACGATTTCTTTCAAAATCACTGCATTTTGAAAGAAGAGCTTTTCATTATGCACATCTAAAAACGCAAAAGGGTTGTTGGAATAGAATTTAAGTTGAGTAAAGTATTCTAAAACCGTGCGTTTGGTTTCATCTTTTTTGTTTTTGAACAGATGAAACGCGTTATTGATTTCTTCTTCGCTGATGTAGGTTACTTCTTCGCCTAAAAAATCTTTCATACCAATTTTATAAAGTTGTTGTAGGCGATCTTGCAAGTCGTAGTGGTTGTCGCTGGCAGCTCCTTTCCAATAAACTTTTAAGTTTTCAGGGTTGGCTTTTTCGTCCACCACTTTGCATAGAAAGAGATTAACCAGTTTATCAAAAGCATTTTCACGTGCTGAAACGTTATGCTGGCGCATAATCGTGGCAAATTGATGATATTTTTTCTGAATGGTGTCGTTATCAACAATTTTAAGATCGTTCACATTATAAGGACGATTACCGACTTTAAAGATTTCGGATTCAAAGAGATTATGCGTAATAAAGTCTTGTTGGTAGGTATCTGTCCAAACGTTGAAATAATCCACTTTTGCCCCATTTTCTGCTTGAATTTGGGCAAAACTTTGTAATTTATCGTTGTTTTTCAAGAAGTCATTATTATCTGTCATCGAAATCAGATGATAAATGGATTCCACTTTATCATTGCGAAAATCTGAACAATATAAACAAAGCCATTTGGCTCGGCGGTAAGTATTAAAATAGTTAAATAACTGCCCACCATTTTTTAACATTTTCGCCCACGCTTTAGAAAATTCTCGGCTTTTGCCGTCATCGGCAGTTTTACATTCAATTAGTAAGTATTCCACGCCATCATTATCTTGCACGATAATATCGCAGAAACCACCTGTATCACCGTGTCCGCCTGGCATACCTTGTTCTAAAATAATATGTTCTGGTTTATAACCAGATTGTAATAAGTTATGCACACACTAAAATACTACAAAATTTTCAGGAGCAGAAAAATTTTTAGTGGTATCTCGTTGTGCTTTTAAGCCTTCAGGATAAATCAGTTTTTCATTAGCAAAATCGACTTTAAGTTCGTAGCCGTTGATTGTTTTATGATAAATTTTATCCGTTGGTGTAAAGCCTAAAGATATAAGCAATTCAGGGAAATTTGAGCGAGTGATCATATATAGCCTATTCAGAAAAAATTTGCGGTATTCTATCACATTAACAAAATAAATGAGGCGATAAACTTTGTTATTCGCCTTATTATTTTAAGGAGAATAGATGTAATACATTAAGAAAAAACAACCAAGACGATATTATTGACAGTAAGAGTTATATCATTTTTTATCACTTTTAGTTTTAAAGCTTATCAGAACAAAAATGAATAATAAGTAGGTTTTTATTATTTCTCAATCGTTTGCTTTTTGTCTAATATCGCTCCAACTTCATTTTTTAACGATTAAAGGGGCATTTTATGGCTAAATATCTATCAACTGAATTTATTGAATGGTTAAACCAACACGCAGCAGAGATTGATCAATCAAATCAATATGCTGATGAGTTATTTAAACGAGTGGCACAAGAAGGTATTTTTAAAATTGGTGTGCCTGAAGTATTGGGTGGTAAAGGTGGTTCATTCCAGCAAGCGATTGAAGCTGTGCGTGAAATTTCTACTTATTCCTTAACGGCAGGTTTTATCTCTTGGGGGCATCGTACCTTAATCCAAAATTTATTAAGCAGCAAAAATAGCTTGCCGCGTGAACGTTGGCTAGATGATTTATTAAATGGCGAATTATCGGGTGGCACGGGCTTATCAAATGCGGTGAAATTCCTTTCAGGCATTGAAGAATTACAAGTAACAATTGTAGAAGAAGGCGAAAAACGCTATTTACAAGGTCGCTTGCCGTGGATTACCAATCTAAAAGAGAGTGGATTTATCACAATTTTTGCTGCGGAATATGCAGATGGAAGCAAACCACCTGTGATTGTTGTGTTACCGTATAACGTAAATGGTGTGACTCGCACGAAAGAATTATCGCTTGTAGCACTACAAGGCAGTAATACGGTGGCGATAGAGTTAAATCACGTGGAGCTCGATCCTGATTGGATCATCGCAGAAAATGCGGGGGAATATTTAGCCCAAGTGCGCCCAACTTTCTTAGGTTTACAATGTGCAATGGCATTTGGTTTGGCAGCACGTAGCCTTGCGGAAGTGAAAAAATCACTGGATTACGTGGATAATCGTTCTGTGCTAAAACCAGAATATGATGAACAGGTACAAAAATTAGCTAATTTAGAGCACCGTTTAGCAGAAGGATTAAATCAATCCAATTTCTTTATCGACAATCCAAAAGCCTTGTTTGATGTACGTATTGAAATTGTAGATGTGGTTGCCTCAAGTTTATTGCTTGAATTACAGGCTTCTGGCGGTCGTGGCTACCTGCAAAATGCAGGTTCAGATTTCATCCGTCGTTGGCGAGAAGGGGCATTTTTGCCTGTAGTAACACCGAGTGTTTTACAGTTAAAAACCATTTTGCAGGCAGCTAAATAAAGTTATTGCAAATCCTAATAAAAAACAAACCGCTTGTAGCGTTCCTGCTACAAGCGGTTTGTTTTTTGGAACTTTTGCGACTACATCAATTTTCTTATCTTTTGACCTAGATCATAACTTAAGTTCATTTTCTAATTACATTGAAGCATTAGGATTATAATTCGGGCAGTTTAATTTTTGTACGAGGTTCAATATGGAACAGGAACATCAACGGGCGGTAACAAGGGCGTGTGTTCAAGTGGCGTTATTGCTGTTGCAACACGGGGCGGAGAGTACGGTGGTGGTACAAATGGCTCAGCGATTGGGTGTAGCATTAGGTATAGAGAGTGTAGAGTGTGCTTTAACGGCGAATGCAATTGTGCTGACAACACTTTCAGATGAACACTGCATTACGACCACGCGGAAAAACAGCGATAAAGGAATTAATATGCAGATGGTCACCGATGTGCAGCGGATTGTAATTGCGGTGGAGCATAAACTATATGATTTAGAGATGGCACAACAAAAGTTGAATCGATTAAAACCGCTGAAATATCCACCAATACTAGTGGTCGGAATGATAGGGCTTTCTTGTGCTTCTTTTGCTCATCTTTCAGGGGGAGATTGGGTGATTTGTGTGATTACTTTTTTCGCTTCTGCAGTGGGAATGTTTGTGCGGCAAGCCTTATCAAAACGGCATTATAATCCGTTGATTGTATTTGCGATGACCTCTTTTGTAGCATCGCTGATTTCGGGGTTAAGCTTGAAATATCAGTGGGGAAACGATCCGCAAGTGGCGTTAGCTTCGAGCGTTTTATTGCTTGTACCTGGTTTTCCTCTTATCAATTCGCTGGCGGATATTTTGAAAGGCTATATCAATATGGGGATTGGGCGTTGGACAATTGCTACTATTCTCACTTTTGGGGCTTGTTTGGGGATTGTGTTTGCGTTAAGTGCGATGAATATTTCGAGTTGGGGGCATTAAAATGGATTTTATATTCAGTTTGTTAGACGATATGTTCTTTGCAGCCATTCCTGCGGTAGGGTTCGGCTTGGTGTTTAATACACCTATAAAAGCGTTGAAATATTGTGCGATTTTAGGTGCGTTAGGGCATGTTACCCGCACATTATTACTGCAAATCCATACTCCTATTGTCTTTGCTACTTTTTTTGCTACCTGTGTGATTGGCTTTATTGGTGTGCATTTATCTCACCGTTATTTAGCACATCCAAAAGCATTTACTGTTGCGGCAATTATTCCGATGATTCCTGGGGTATATGCCTATAAGGCAATGATTGGGATGGTGCAGCTTCATCATTTCGGCTTCTCTGAAATTAGGTTTGAAAATGCGATTAGTGCATTTTTAAATACCACCTTTATTCTGGGGGCGATTGTGTTTGGATTGGCATTGCCGGGTTTGTTGTTTTATCGGGAGAAACCTGTGGTGTAATATTAGCGTAGGGACGGGTTATCTCCGTCCAACTTTTTACTACACTAGCGATGTGCGATGAGTCATAATTTTCTCCTTAAATAATCCTATTAAAAAGGGCTAATATGATTAGCCCCTATGTAATTTATCGTCTAATTAAAACGCTACACTCTCTTTTAAGCTTACAGTTAAGTTGAAGATTAAATGTTCTGGGTGGCTATCTTTGCTATCTAAGCAGTAATAGCCTTCACGTTCGAATTGGTAACCTTGTTCTGCTTTTGCGTTTGCTAAACTTGGTTCAACAAAACCGTGTTTTACTACTAAAGAATTTGGGTTTAAGACGCTTTCGATCTCTTCTTCCGCACCGGGATTCGGTACAGTGAATAAGCGATCGTATAAACGGAATTCTGCAGGTTTGGCATGTGTTGCAGAAACCCAGTGGATTACACCTTTCACTTTACGACCGTCTGCAGGGTTTTTACCCAAGGTTTCAGGATCGTATGTGCAATAAATGGTAGTAATTTTACCGCTTGCATCTTTTTCTACACGTTCTGCTTTGATCACATAAGCATTACGTAAACGCACTTCTTTACCTAATACTAAGCGTTTGTATTGTTTGTTTGCTTCTTCACGGAAGTCAGCTTCGTCAATGTAAAGCTCCTTCGTGAAAGGCAATTCGCGAGAGCCTAATTCTTCGCGATTTGGATGATTTAGTGCTTTTAACCACTCTTCGCCTTCGAAGTTTTCAATCACTACTTTAACAGGATTAATTACAGCCATTGCACGTGGTGCATTTTCGTTTAAATCTTCACGAATGCAGGCTTCAAGGGCAGAGTATTCCACTACGTTATCTTGTTTAGTCACGCCAATACGACGACAGAATTCACGAATAGATGCTGGCGTATAACCACGGCGACGTAAACCAGAAATGGTTGGCATACGCGGATCGTTCCAACCATCTACAATTCCGTCGTTTACCAATTTTAATAGCTTACGTTTAGAAGTTAAAGTACCTTCTAAGTTTAAACGTGAGAATTCGTACTGATGCGGTAATGGGCGTTCAATACTGATATTGTCTAACACCCAGTCATATAAACGACGGTTGTCTTGGAATTCTAATGTACATAATGAGTGAGTAATACGCTCAATTGCATCTGAAATACAGTGCGTGAAATCGTACATCGGATAAATGCACCATTTATCGCCTGTTTGATGGTGGCTGGCAAATTTAATGCGATATAACACAGGGTCACGCATTACCATAAATGGCGAAGCCATATCAATTTTTGCACGCAAGCTCGCTTTACCTTCTTCAAACTCACCGTTTTTCATTTTCTCGAATAAGGTTAAGTTCTCTTCCACAGAGCGGTTGCGATATGGGCTGTTTTTACCTGCTTCGGTTAATGTACCGCGATATTCACGCATTTCTTCTGGCGAAAGCTCATCTACATACGCCAAGCCTTTTTTGATAAGCTCAATCGCATAGCCGTAAAGTTGGTCAAAATAATCTGAGGCATAACGCGGCTCACCTTCCCATTTAAAACCTAACCATTCCACGTCAGCTTTGATGGAATCTACATATTCCACGTCTTCTTTTACAGGATTGGTGTCATCAAAACGTAGATTACATAAACCTTGATATTCTTTTGCTAAGCCAAAGTTTAA
>ENA-OWMY01000133-OWMY01000133.1-metagenome-genome-assembly--contig:-NODE-133-length-23336-cov-6.809415_pt1 | contig 23336 bp, 17 predicted proteins | sample MGYA00245358_ERZ651122 | MGnify/ENA primary metagenome ERZ651122 (study PRJEB26857, sample SAMEA4031752) | metagenome | biome: human; feature: oral; material: saliva | place: Philippines | collected 2014...
CCGATTACTGACCGGGAATCAGGCCGTGGGGAGTAATCAGGAACGGCGGGTTGTGGTTAACAGCCGGGTTGGTCACGTAACCAACACGTGCCGCACGGGTCGGGTGCTTGGGGGCACGCTTCGGCCAGGGCTTCGCAGCAGGGTTCGGGTCCTTCTTGCCCTGCACCATAGCCAGTGCGCTCGCCGCGTTCACAATGCCGGAGCCGCAAGCGTTCACATCGCAGGTGAGCGGCTTGGAGCTCTGCTTCAGAATCTGCTTTGCACGTTCAGTGGTCAGCGAGGGATCCACGGACTTCATCAGCGCAATCACACCAGCAACCTGGGGCGCAGCCATGGAGGTGCCGTCGTACTCGGTGTAGCCTGCGCCGGTGGACACGGTGGTACCCAGATCTACGGTGGACATGATGCCGCTACCGGGGGCGCTCACATCAACGAGCTTGCCGTAGTTGGAGAAGTCGCTACGCTTACCCTCCTGGTCGGTAGCGCCCACCACGATCGAGCCGCCGCAGTTAGCCGGAGCGACCTTGGAGGTGTCCTGACCATCGTTACCAGCTGCAACGACGAGAATTGCGCCGCGCTTGTTCACCTCAGCAATAGCCTTGGAGTAGGTTGCGGGGCAGGTGCCCTCGCCGCCGAGGGAGAGGTTAATGATCTTGGCGGGGTTGGAGTTCGCGGGAACACCCTCAACGGTGCCGCCAGCTGCCCAGACCATTGCATCCGCAATGTCGGAGTCATAGCCGCCGCACATGCCCAGAGCACGCACGGGCAGGATCTTGGTGGAGGGCGCCACGCCGACGATACCGCGCTTATTGTTCATAATTGCGGCGATAGAGCCGGCAACGTGGGTGCCGTGCCAGTTCGACTCGCTTGCCTCGGAGTCAGCACCGCAGACGCCTGCTTCTTCCCAGTTGCCCTGGTCGGTCGGGTCGGAGTCGCGGCCGTTGCCGTCACGGGCGATGGAGGGCTCGGTGATGAAGTCGTAGCCGGGCAGAACGTTCGCGTCCAGGTCGGGGTGCTTGACGATGCCGGAGTCAATTACAGCAACGGTCACGCCAGCGCCCTGGGTGGTCTTCCACGCCTCGGGTGCGGCCAGGCCCTTGGTGCCGTGCAGGTTCCACTGCTGCGGGTAGAGGGTATCGTTGGGTGCTACAACCTGGTTCGAAGCCTGAGAGGCCTGAGCTACCTGAGCCACCTTGGAGGTGGTGGCGGTACGAGTGCGCGCGGTGGAGCGGCGCAGCAGGTCGGGCTCAACCGATGCGACGGAGGGGTTGGAGCTCAGGGTTGCCATGTACTTCTCCGCCTGCTCTGCGGTGAGCTTGGAGGAGAGAGTCACCACGGTTGCCTTCTGGGCGGTGGTGCGCACGTAGTTGGTCTTGATTTTGAAGAGGTCGTCGACGCTCTTCACCTCGGAGGTGAGGCCCTGGTAGAGGGAGTCGCTCCAGGTGGCGACCTGGGTGCCTGCGGGGCTTGCCCAGTTGACGCCGCCCGCGTTTAGTGCGCTATCGGTGTAGGTGATAACGAAGCGGTTGAAGCCTGCCTTCTGCTGCTTGGAGCTGAGGGAGGAGATGGTGGTGTGCGCCTTGGCACGTTCGGCGCTGTTAGCCTTTGCGGGTGCCGCGAAGGATGCGGGTGCGCCCAGGGTTGCGACGAGTGTTGCTGCAGTACCCAGGCTCAGTGCGGTGCGTGCGATGCCGCGTGCTGAGGGGTGAGTGGTAAAAGACATCGGGGTCCTTTGCGTATGTGAGTGCCGGAAGCGGCAAGTGGGTTGGTTATTCACCCACATAAATGCACCTTCGAGAAAATATCTGCATTCTTTTGTGTATTTGCTTGTGAGGAGCGAATAGAAAAAGAAAATGCACATCACTGCATTGATGTGTATTTTTCTCTAAAACCCCCGTGCGGGAGTTCTTCGGAAGTAGTTTATGTGGTGAGATATCGCTATCCTAGCACCTTTTTCCAGGTATATAGCGGCTAAAGCTCGATAGTGTGGCGTAAATAATGAGATTTTTCCTTCATGTAAATGCAGATAAAGAAATGCCTAGTCGAGGTATTCTGGTGCCTTAAAGTAAAGATTTAAGTTTCGCTCATCTTTGCATAAAATGATCTGCATCACAAAGGTTATTTTATTCATAAAGTAACCCGAAATGGTGCTAGAGTATCTCACGGTGCGTACCCGTGCATGCACATTGTGAAACCAAATCACAGCTCACACAATGCACCACACCTCACTCTTCCGTATTCACTCGTACCGAACGCACGCCCTCAACGCGAGTCGGCAACGCTACGCCGCACCGTGCGCACCCGGTACCACTCACCTCAAGGACGTCCATGCTTCGCATTGCTCGCCCCTCGCAGGCACGCTCCTCGCAGCGTTCCCTGCTGAGCTTCGTCACCGCAACCTGCCTGCTCTCGGCAAGCGTGATCCCCGCCGTGGCGGCACCCACCGCGCAGACCACCCAGCCCAAGGCATCTGCGGCGGCACAAGCTTCTCATACCGCCCAGATCTCCAATACCACGCAGTCCGCACAGTCCACGCCCGTGGCGTACAACCGCTTCATCATCACCTACACCGATGAGGCGAAAAACGCCGCCTCCACTGACGCCACTGCAGACCAGATTGACTGGTCCGCAGCCGCCGGCACCCAGCAGGCAACCTGGAGCGACGCCCTCTACGCGGGCATCACCTCCGAGGTGAAGAGCATTGACGAGCTGCTCAACATCAAGACCAGCTACGTTCGCTCCACCGCGCTGGACGCCAGCGTGGTCACCACCTCCGCGGAGCTCACCCCGGCTCAGGCGCAGCAGTACATGAACGCCCTGAGCGCGAACTCCAAGGTCGCCTCCGTCTCGCCCGATATGCGCCGCTACGCCACCGTGGATAGCACCGCAGAAACCGTCAAGATCAACGACCCGAAGATGAACCGCATGTGGTCCCTCACCGGTGAAAAGGGCGTCTCCGCGCTGGAGGCGTGGGGCACCACCCGCGGCAAGGGCGTGACCGTGGCGGTACTGGACTCCGGCATTACCGCCCACCCGGACCTGGACGCTAACGTGCTGCCCGGCTACGACTTCATTGCCGAGTCGGCGTTCTCCAACGACGGTAACGGCCGCGACTCCGACCCGACCGACGCCGGCAACTGGACTGTAGACAACCAGTGCTTCACCGGTTCGAAGGCGACCGCCTCCGACTGGCACGGCACTCACGTGGCGGGCACTATCGCCGCTATCGCAAACAACAACGAGGGCATCGCCGGTGTGGCACCCGAGGCGAAGATCGTGCCCGTGCGCGTTCTGGGCGCCTGCGGCGGCTTCGACTCGGACATCACCGACGGCATTATTTGGGCCGCCGGTGGTAGCGTGCGCGGCGTACCCGCAAACCAGAACCCCGCCCAGGTCATTAACATGTCCATCGGTAGCGAGGGCACCTGCACCACCCCGTACCGCCAGGCGATTGCTCAGGCGAATAAGCGCGGTTCCATCGTGGTTGTCGCAGCGGGTAACAACAACTTTGACGCCTCGAAGTCCAGCCCCGGCAACTGTGAGGACGTCATCACCGTGGGCGCAACCGATAAGAACGGCAAGCGCTCCTACTTCTCCAACTACGGCTCCCGCGTGGATGTGAGCGCACCCGGTGGCGACCGCCGCTACTGGGGTGGCGGTATTCTCTCCACCCTGAACGCCGGCAAGACCGCTCCCGGTAAGGCTGACTACGCCGAGTACCAGGGTACTTCCATGGCGGCACCGCATGTTGCCGGTATTGTGGCGCTCATGAAGGCGGTCGACCCGAAGCTGACCTACGCTCAGGCGAAGAAGGTTCTGCAGTCCACCTCTCAGGGTGTTGAGTGCGACCAGTCCGCGTGCGGTTCCGGCATTGTGAATGCGGCGCGTGCGGTTCAGCAGGTCCGCTCCGACCGCGAGGCTGCCGATGCTGCTGCGGCTGAGGCGGCACGCAAGAAGGCTGAGGAGGAGGCCGCACGTAAGAAGGCAGCTGAAGAGGCAGCCCGCAAGAAGGCTGAAGAGGACGCCAAGCGTCAGCAGGCCCCCGCGCCTAAGGTAACTCCGGCACCTAAGGCTAGCCGACCGGTCACTCGCCCGTCCCGCCCGGTGACTCGCCCCTCCTACCCGTCGCGTCCGCGTCACGGCCACACCTCCCGTTACCGCTCGTGGTACGGTGCTTCTGCGAATACCTACCCGAGCAGCGGCTACCCGAACACCGGATACCTGGGTTTCGCGACCGGTAACCACCGCTAGTTATCTCCACTAGCTGAACCTCGTTGTAGACGTGAAAAGCCCCCGATGAGTTCTCATCGGGGGCTTCGCTATGCGCTGTCGGCTGGGCCTGGTGCGGCGTCCGTAGCGGATAGCTTATTGTTCATTGACCTCGCGGGGCTTCTGCGCGGGGTTGGTGACCAGCGGCTCGTCCTGGGTGATGGGTTCGGAGTCACCGTTCAGGTCATAGACCTGGGCATCCTCAGGGATTTCCATCGCCGGGGCGCCGGGAATCCGGTCGTCAGGAATCTGGCTGTAGCCGTCGGCGAGGTTCTGCTCATGGGTGCCAGCCGCCTGCGCGGATGCTGCAGTGGTTGCCTCAGCCGCCTCAGCCTCGCCTGCACCGTCGGCAATCTTTTCCTTAGAAGCGCCGGCGCTCAGACCCTTAGAAATGACCTTGCGCGGCCGCAGGAAGGTCACCTTGCCGTTCGCGTCCAGGTTTCCAGCCTTTTTAGCCAGGTTGAAGCTGTTGATAATGCCTCGGCTGCAGAAATACTTATCGCACTTGATGCGGTTTCCCCCCGCGAGGGTGAACGCCTCCTCAACCTGTTTGGTGGTCATGGAAGTGCCGTTGACCAGCTGCTGCGCCAGCAGAGCGGAGACGTGCGGTGCCGACATGGAAGTGCCGCTCTCGTAGTCGTAGCTGAACTTAGTGTAATCCGGGCGGTTGAGGCTCTTCATGGACAGGGTGAGGATGTTCTCACCCGGCGCCGAGATGTTAACCCTCGTGCCGTAGTTCGAGAACGACGCTCGCGTGCCAGCCTTGGTGGTTGCGCCAACCGTGATGACGCCCATGCAGTTAGCGGGCGCGTACTTGGAGGCTTCCGTGTTGCCGTTACCAGCCGCGGCAACCACGAGTGCGCCCTTGGAGCGGGCAATGTCGATCGCGCGCTGGTAAGCGGCGGGGCAGCGGGTCACAGTGCCGATAGACATGTTGATGATCTTGGCGGGGTAGGTGTTATCCGGTACGCCGTCAACGTGTCCGCCGGCAGCCCAGATGATGGCGTCGGCAATGTCGGAGGTGCGGCCACCGCATCGGCCCAGCACGCGCACGGGCTGCACGCGGGCGAGGTCGGCGGCACCAACCATGCCCATGCCGTTGTTGCCGCGGGCGCCGATAATGCCGGCAACACTGGTGCCGTGCCAGGTGGAGATGTGGGCGTTCGCCTGGTCCTTGCAGAGGTTGTAGGGCGCGTAGTCGCCTTCATCCTTGGGGTTGGGGTCGCGGCCGTCGCCGTCGCGGGCGCTGAGGGGGTCGCTGACGAAGTCGTAGCCGTTCGCCATGCCGGTGACCAGGTCGGGGTGCGGTACGTAGCCGGTGTCGAGTACGGCGACCTTCACGTATGCGCCGCGGCGCAGGCGTGCGTTACCGGTGTTCTGAACGCCGGTGGTGGGGTTAGTGAGGTTCCACTGCTTGCTGTACTGCGGGTCGTTGTACTGGAAGGTGATGTCGCCTTCTGCGGCGGGGTAGTTGATGTAGTCGGGTTCGACGGAGGCTACGTCCGGGTCGGAGGCGACCTTCGCCATGAACTCCTTCGCCTCGTTCTTGGTCAGGCTCTTGGAGGTCTGGATGACGGCGTCATTGGTGGAGGTACTGCGCAGGATTTGGGTGTCGATGTTCAGAGATTCACTGGCAACATCAACGGTGTCTTTAACGTCATTAGCAATGTCTTGGATTGCATCCCGATTGCCTTCGTCCTGCTGCTTACGCTGCTTGGCCTCTTGAGTGTAGGTGACGATGAATCGGTCGAACTTCTGCTGGGGGAGCGTACCTGGAGCAGGCGCGGTGGGGGTGTTAGGGCGTGCTGCGCCATTGCGCATCAGATTGAGGGGGCTGACGGGCCCTTCGATCTGGGGTGCCGCCTGGGCTGCTGCCAGGATGGCTTCGTCGCTGGGTGCCTGCGCGAGGACTGCGGGCAGGTCGCCTCCGAAGAGGAGTGCGCCGGCGGCGAGCAGGCTTATGGCCGCGTGTGCGGGGCGCGTGCGGCGACGGTTATCGGGGCAGGGGTCATCGGTGCGGCGGTTATCGGGGCAGCGGCGAGGAGGTGTTTCGGTGCGTTGCGCGCCGAAGTATGGAAGCCTCATCTGGTTCTCCTGATGTAGGTGTGTTGGTGTGGACTGTGTGAAGTGTACGGTACGTTCCGTCCATGTTTGGTTTGTTGTTACGGGGCGGCAAAAGGGGCCTGTTTTTGGGCGCGCTGAAGTAATGAATGGGGTGAGGGAATAGCGTTTATTTGACCCTTTTTCGTCCCGGAAGAACTCATTTTGGACGGTGTGCAACGTACATTTCTAAGGTATCACTTCAGGGTGAGCTTTAGGGATTTTTAAAGTATTTTTCACGGGTTAATGTGCATAAAATCAACCCGTACAGGCTGAATAGTGCCTAATCATTAAGGGTTTATGTAAGTGAAACTTGAAAGTTTGGGTATGCGAGGTGAGCTACGTGGTGCCCTTGGAAAGTGGGGTGATAAGTAGATGTTTTAACACTGTGGTGTAAGCACTGAAATGCATTAAAAATGTGGTTGATATTAAAAGATAAAAACCAACCGAAATGCGCGTGAAAATAAATAAAAACCTGGTGGCACTCATAGCTGGCAGTGCTGACAGCACACCCTGCCGGCAGACACACAAAAGACCGGGGCGGCCACCGTAGAGGTGACCGCCCCGGCATCAGCAATTATCAGCACCAGTCAGGCTGGTGCTCGCTCACTGCGTGAAGAAGCGTCCTTAGGATGCGTAGGAGCCCAGCAGGCGAACCGCGCCGCCGTCCACGCCCTTAGCGCCCTGAACGTAATCGGGGTTGTTAGCCTCGGGCTCGCCGGCGGCAACAACGTCACCCATAATCCAGGAGGGGATGCCGCGGTCGTTCAGGCGCTTGGTAGCAGCCTCAGCCACGGAGGGGTCAACGATAGCGATCATGCCCACGCCCAGGTTCAGGGTGCGCTCCAGGTCGGCAAGGGGCACGTTGCCCAGCGAACCAATCAGGGAGAAGATTGCGGGAATCTGCCAGGTGGAGCGGTCCACGCGACCCTCCAGGCCCTGAGGCAGAACGCGAGCCAGGTTAGCGGCCAGGCCGCCGCCGGTCACGTGGGAGAAGCCGCGCACACCGCTGCCGGTGGTGCCGTCTTCGCCGTTGACGGGGAACGCCGCCGCCAGGTCCAGGCAGTCTGCCGCGTACACGCGGGTGGGTTCGAGCAGTTCCTCACCGATGGTGCGACCCAGCTCGTCCACCTGACGCTCCAGACCCCAACCGGCAACGTTCAGGACCTTACGGACCAGGGAGTAGCCGTTGGAGTGAATACCGGAGGACGCCATAGCAATCAGCACGTCGCCCTCACGCACGCGCTCGGGGCCGAGCAGCTCGTCTGCCTCGACCAGACCGGTTGCTGCGCCCGCGACGTCGTACTCGTCTTCTGCGAGCAGGCCGGGGTGCTCAGCGGTTTCGCCGCCAACCAGGGCGGTACCAGCCTGTGCACATGCGCCAGCGATACCGCGCACAATGTCAGCGATACGTTCGGGAACGACCTTGCCGGTGGCAATGTAGTCGGTCATGAACAGCGGCTTCGCACCGCACACGACAATGTCGTCCACGACCATGCCGACCAGGTCGTAACCGATGGTGTCGTGAATATCGAGTGCCTGCGCGATAGCGACCTTGGTACCCACACCGTCGGTGGAGGTAGCCAGGTAGGGCTTGCGGTACTTGACGAGCTCGGAGACGTCGTACAGACCCGCGAAGCCGCCCACGCCACCAACGACGGAGGAATTGTGGGTCGCCTTGATAGCGCCCTTCATCAGCTCAACGGCGCGATCGCCAGCCTCTACGTCAACACCTGCGCTTGCGTAGGTTACGGTGGTGGTGTTCTCGCTCATTAGGATTCCTTCGGGGTAGTGGTAGCGGAGGAGTTCGCGGGGATGCGGTCCTGCTCGGTGAGCAGCGCCTCGAGGTCGGCGTCGGGGCCGGGGTTACACATGCCCATGCCGGCGTCATCTGCGGCAACCTGTACTGCGGAGGGGTCGAACTTCGTTTCGAGAGTTTCGGTGCCTTCGCGGGTTTCAATGGAGACAGCCTCGGCGTGCTCGGGCTTGGAGGGAACGGGACGTTCCACGGTCACCTCAGCCGCCTTACCGGCGAGGGGGCCGCCCTTGCCCTTCTCCTCGGAGTCGAAGAGGGACTTGCCGCGTCGTTCCTCGCTGGGCAGCTCAATCGGGTATTCGCCGGTGAAGCATGCGGTACACATGTTTTCGGCGGGCTGCTCGGTGGCTGCCATCATGCCGTCCTGAGAGATGAAGCCGAGCGAATCGGCACCCAGGGAGGAAGCGATTTCGTCCACGGACAGGCCGTTAGCGATCAGCTCCGCGCGGGAAGCGAAGTCAATACCGTAGAAGCAAGGCCACTTCACGGGCGGGGAGGAGATGCGCACGTGCACTTCCTTCGCGCCAGCTTCGCGGAGCATACGCACGAGGGCACGCTGGGTGTTACCGCGAACGATGGAGTCGTCAATGACGACGAGGCGCTTACCTGCAACCACAGACTTGAGCGGGTTCAGCTTGAGTCGAATACCGAGCTGGCGGATAGTCTGCGAGGGCTGAATGAAGGTTCGACCCACGTAGGCGTTCTTGACCAGACCGTTACCGTAGGGAATGCCGGACTCTTCGGCGTAACCAATAGCAGCCGGAACACCGGATTCGGGAGTGGGCATGACCAGGTCAGCTTCAACAGCGTGTTCGCGGGCAAGCTGACGGCCCATCTCTACGCGGGATTCGTAGACGCTACGGCCGGAGATGGTGGTGTCCGGGCGAGCGAGGTAGACGTACTCAAAGACGCAGCCGGCGGGCTTAGCTTCTGCGAAACGCTGGGAACGCAGACCGTTCTCGTCAATGGTGATGAACTCGCCGGGCTCCACTTCACGCACGAAGGACGCGCCGACAATATCAAGTGCCGCGGTTTCGGATGCGACAACCCAGCCACGCTCCAGACGACCGAGCACGAGGGGGCGTACACCCTGCGGGTCGCGTGCAGCGTAGAGGGTGTTCTCGTCCATGAAGGTGAGGCAGAAAGCACCGCGCAGGGTCGGCAACAGGTCGAGTGCTGCTTCTTCGAGGGAATCGAAGTCATGCTCTGCCAGTAGAGCCGTAACGAGTGCGGTGTCGGTGGTGTTACCCTGAGCAAGCTCACCGTGCTTGGGGGGCTTGCCGCCGTTCTTTTCGAGAATACGCTCGTAAAGGTCAGCGGAATTGGTGAGGTTACCGTTATGCGCCAGGCAGAGCGTGCCGTGCGGGGTGGTACCGAGGGTGGGCTGTGCGTTAGCCCAGTGGGATGCGCCGGTGGTGGAGTATCGGGCGTGGCCGATAGCGTGGTCACCGGGCATGGAGCTGAGGGTGGCTTCATCAAAGACCTGGGAGACCAGTCCCATATCTTTGTACACGTGGATGCGTTTGCCGTTACTGGTTGCGATACCTGCTGATTCCTGGCCGCGGTGCTGGAGTGCGTACAGGCCGTAGTAGGTTAGCTTTGCCACGTCCTCGCCGGGTGCCCAGACGCCGAAGACGCCGCAGGCGTCCTTGGGGCCGTGGTCAATCGGATCGAGGTCGTGAGTGAGTTTTCCGTCGGGGCGAATCAATTCACTTCTTTTCGACGTTGGGACTGCGGATGCGTCTGCGCAGGCGCAAGATTAGGGCGTGTTGCCGCACTCACACCTGCCTGTGTGTGCCGTAGCATACACCAGACCTTTAAAAGTGTACCGGGTTTCGGAGCCGATGCGGTGAAGGATACGCTAAATACCTCAGGATGGACCACTAGAACAGGCACCAAACACGCCAAATCACGCAAACTGCGTGGACCTGTAGGCTCGTAGCGAATTCTAGAAGAGCGGCAACAAACCCGAAAGGTCACTGCGCTCACCCGACGCATCAAGCACTCCGGCACCCACCGCCTGCGCCCACGAACAGGCACCCAGAACCAGTGCCGCCCACACGAGCGGGCGCGCTTCCACCACGGACGGCGGGGTGCCGCGAGTATGGCGAGGACCCGCTACGCACTGGGTCACACCCAGCGGGGGCACCCGCACCTCCACACTATTGCCGGGGGCGAGGGTTGCCAGCTCTTCCAGGGTGAAGCGCACGAAGGTTGCACGCACCGAGCGGGGGAGTGCGGCAAACGCCTGCTCCACCTCCGGGCTATTCAGCAGGTAGTTGTTCAGCAGGTACTCGCCTCGGGTATGCACATCTGCGGGCTCGCCGGTTGCCGCTCGCTGCGCCTCAAAGAGGGCACGTACTTCGCGTACCGCCGCCATGCCCGCTTCCTCGCTGGTCTTACGTCGAATCGCCACGACTAGCCCTCTTCCTGGGCGTTCTCTTCGGGGTCGCCGGGAGTCGGATCCTCGCGGGTGAAAAGCTCCGCATGTAAAAGCTCTTCATGTACGCGCAGCTCACCCACCACAACCGGCTCACCGTCCACGTAGCCGCCGGTCACCGGGCGAACCACCAGAGCGAGTAGGCGCTCGCATTCCTCGGCGCTCAGGTAGCCGCCAGCTTGCAGTGCACGCAGAGCCACGGCGTACATGGCGCGGTGCGAACCGTCGCTCATCTTCACCACCACGGACGCGCCCGAACGCAGACCAATGCAGAGCACGCCCTCCGCGCCGCCCTTGACGATTGCGTCCAGTTCTTCGCTGAGCACGGTGTCGGGGGAGCCGGGCGCCTGAATCAGCTCGGGGTAATCCACCATGGCGGTCGCGACCGTGGAGGCGCGCGCATCCGCCCCGAGGTTGCGGATTGCTGAGCCGAGGGTCGAGTAAGCGCGTGCGGCACCCAGCAGGGAGACCGCGTGCACGGGTGCGCCGCAGCCGTCAACGCCGATGGCGGCTACCGGCTCGCCGGTGAACGCCTCAATTTCTTCGGTGATGACCTGCTGCAGCGGGTGTGCGGGGTCGAGGTAGTTGTGCAGGGTCCAGTTCTGCGAGCCCTCTTCGAGGTCACCGCGCTCAAGCTTGGCGGTGCACGCCCACAGGAATGCGGCGTGCTTGCCGGAGCAGGGGTGCGCCAGGGCGGTAGCGGCGAGGTTCGCTTGGGTCATTGCCTGGCGTGCCTGCTGATCGGAGGGGAGCGTGGGCTTGAGCGCCAGGTGTGCCGGGGTGAGCGGGTTGGTTTCGGTGCTGCCCTGGGTGAGTACGTCCTGCACGGCGCGCATCTGCTCAAAGGTGCCGCGGTGCGAACCGCAGGCGATGGCGACCTGGGAGCCGCGCAGGGGCGCGCCCGCCTTCATGGATCCGATGGCCTGCAGGGGCTTGGCTGCGGAGCGCAGGTAGAAGGGCTCGTGAATATCGCCGAGGGCAAGCTGCACATCGCCGTCGGGGCCCAGTAGGATGAGGCGGCCGCGGTGGCGTGCCTCAACAAGGTTGTTGCGGGTGAGTTGCGCGAGTTCTACGTCGAAGGCGCTGCTGGGGTTGGTGGTGTGAGTGGTTGCCTGTGGGGTGGTGCTGTTGGTCATTCTTCTAGTTTAAGCGGGGCGTGCGGCTTGACCCTATTCGTGGTTGGGTGGTGCGGAGATGCGCGCAGGTGAGAGCGGGCGTGCAAGTGGGAGCGGGGTTGGCATCGTTGGGGGGAGGGGGTGTGAATAGACTCATATTCACAGCGGATTGAAATTATGAGTAATTCATTTTTATAATTGAAGTGTGCTCAAACGCAACGGGTAAACCCGAGGTACGTGAGCGAGGCACAGCCCGCACGAACCGAAAACCCAGCACCGCATAGGACCGACCACAATCGATGCCCGACGAACCATTCCGGCGCCTCGACGTACCGCCTCATGAATACGGCGATGACCAAGGCAGCGGCAGATGAGCAACCCCCACCCCGTCAGTCGAGGAGCTATGAGTGTATCCACGTTCATCATCTCTGACATGCCCCGATATGCAGTCTGAGAACGGGCGTAATGCATCCGGTAGGAAATTGCTGCAGCCCAGGGCCCCTATATCTATGCGAAACTAGTTAGACGCGACCCGGTACGAGTATGCATCCTTGGTGCCTCTCACCATCTCAACTCACTCTTGATCGGTGAGCGGTAAACCACGTAAAGGAGTACATCCATGGCAGAGCAGAACAACACCTCCGCAAACACCTCGGCACAGAACACCTCCCCCAAGGGCGGTGTGGGCGTGGATTCTGAATTCCACGCAAAGTTCTTCCCCATCCTGGCTCGCGTTGCTTCTGTGACCGCTGTGCTCATGTACGTCTTCTACTTCCCGCAGATTATCGGTAACCTGAACGGTCACAAGGGTGACTGGATTCAGCCTCTGGTTGCTGCCGTAAACTGCACCCTATGGTTGCTGTACGGCCTGTGGCGTCCCAAGAAGGACATTCCAATTGTCATCGCGAACGCTCCCGGTATTGTCTTCGGTAGCCTGGCTGCTATTACCGCCCTCATCTAAGGTTTAGCTTGATTCGGTAGCTTTGGTTACCGAGCTGTGCGGCTCTTCTCTAGCGTGCATTCGTGCGAATGTGCCGCTACATGAGAAGAGCCGCATTTTTAGTGCGCTCAGCTCACATTTTTAGTGTGATAGCGGGTACCCTGAATAGCATGAAGGTTTTGGTACTGGGCCCCGGCGGCCGCGAACACGCAATTATTCGAGCGCTTCTGCGCGACCCTGAGGTAACCGAGGTGCACAGCGCCCCCGGCAACGCCGGTATTGCCCAGGATGTTCCCGTCCACGCAATTGATGCGAATGACCCCGCCCAGGCGACCGCCCTGGCACGCGAACTGAACGCCGACCTGGTCGTTATTGGCCCGGAGGCGCCCCTCGTCGCAGGTGTCTCCGATGCACTGCGTGAGGCGGGCTTTGACGTTTTCGGTCCCTCCGCAGCTGCCGCTCAGCTGGAAGGTTCCAAGGCTTTCGCTAAGCAGGTCATGGAAGAGGCTTCCGTGCCGACCGCCCGCGCCTACGTGGCAACGAACGCCGCTGAGGCGCAGGCTGCCCTGGACGAGTTCGGTGCACCCTATGTGGTGAAGGACGACGGCCTGGCAGCAGGTAAGGGCGTTGTGGTGACCGAGGACCGCACCGCAGCACTGGAGCACGCTCAGGCTTGCTTCAACGCTGGCGGTACCGTGGTCATCGAAGAGTTCCTGGACGGCCCCGAGGTGTCCCTCTTCGTCATTTCTGACGGTAAGAACGTTCTGCCGCTGTCCCCGGCTCAGGACTTCAAGCGCATTTTTGACAACGATGAGGGCCCGAATACCGGCGGTATGGGCGCCTACACCCCGCTTCCCTGGCTGCCCGAGGGCTTCGTGCAGGAGGTCGTGGAGAAGGTTGCCCGCCCGACCGTGGCTCGTATGGCTGAGCGCGGCACCCCGTTCGTGGGTGTGCTCTTCTGCGGCCTGGCTGTGACCAGCCGCGGCGTGCGCGTTATCGAGTTCAACGCCCGCTTTGGCGACCCGGAAACCCAGGCGGTTCTGGCGCGTCTGCGCACCCCGCTGGGTCAGCTGCTGCGTGCGGCTGCTCGCGGTGAAATTTCTGAGGGTACCGAGCTGGATTGGGATCCCCGCACCGCAGTGGACGTGGTTATGGCTGCTGAGAACTACCCTGACACTCCCCGCAAGGGTGATGTTATCTCCGGTCTGGATGAGGCGAATGCTCTGGAGGGCGTGCACGTGATTCACGCGGGTACTGCCGCATCCGAGGAGGGTGTGCTGACTGCTGGCGGTCGTGTGCTGGCTGTTGTTGCTCTCGGCGATGACCTGGCTGCTGCCCGTAACGCCGCCTACGAGGGTGTTCGCGCTATCTCTTGGGCTGGCGCGCAGTACCGTACCGATATCGCGTTGAAGGCTGTGGAGAACCGCATCCACATTCCCGCTCCGCGCGGCTAAAACCTTAATATGACCGGCTTCCCCGCTTGAGGGTGGGGGAGCCGGTCGCTTCTTTGCCTCAAGATTGTGCCGTATTGATGCCTGATTGGCACTATCGGGAGCCGTGCCTGTCGCGGTATTGTAATTACACAGACTTTTTGCATCCACATCACACCACCTCATCAGGAGAGATTCTCATGACTTCTCGTTCTAACCCCCTGGAAATCCCGGGCTGGACTCACATTTATTCCGGCAAAGTCCGCGACCTGTACGTTCCGAATGAGGAACGTTTTGACGCTACCGGTTTGACCGTCAATGATGACGCTGAGCTGCGTGCCGGTTCGGTCATGGTTGTCGCCTCGGACCGTATTAGCGCTTTTGACCGTATTCTGCCCACCGAGATCCCGGATAAGGGCAAGATTCTGACTCAGATGTCCCTGTGGTGGTTTGAGCAGCTCAAGCAGGTTCCGAACCACGTGCTGTCCACTGATGTTCCGGATGTTGTGGCTGGTCGCGCGATGATTTGCCGTTCGCTGAACATGTTCCCGGTGGAGTGCATTGTGCGCGGTTACCTGACTGGTTCGGGCTTGGCGGCGTATAACGAGACCGGTGAGATTGCTGGTGTAAAGTTGCCTGCGGGTCTGGTGGATGGTTCCCGCCTGGACACCCCGATTTTCACTCCGACCGGTAAGGCTGAGGTGGGTGAGCATGATGAGCTGGTGACCCGTGAGGAGCTGTACGCTGAGGTGGGTCAGCCGGTGGGTGAGCGCCTGGAGGAGCTGAGCCTGAGCCTGTACACCACTGCGGAGAAGATCGCTCGCGAGCAGGGCATTATTCTGGCGGATACCAAGATGGAGTTCGGTACCGATTCGTACCGTGGCGAGATCACCCTGGGTGATGAGGTGCTGACCCCGGACTCTTCGCGTTTCTGGGATGCGACCCAGTACGAGCCGGGTCGTGCACAGCCGAGCTTTGATAAGCAGTATGTGCGTGACTGGCTGCGTTCCCCGGAAGCGGGTTGGGACGGTTCGGATAACGTGCCGCACCTGCCTGAGGAGGTTGTGGAGAAGACTCGTGCCCGTTACGTTGAGGCGTATGAGCGTCTGACCGGCACGAAGTTCTAAACTCAATATTTCGGACCGAATAAGTCTTTGAGATAGCTAAAGGGCGGTGCCCCGGAAGGTCATTCTTCCGGGGCACCGCCCTTTAGCTATGTGGGGTTATGAGGTTGAGGGACGAAGCCTAGCCGTTGTGTTTGTCTTTGTTGCGTGTATTCGCCGGGAACGCCTTTAGGAGACTAAATCTTCCTGGATTTATTCTAATAAAATACAGACAAGTATGTATGTGCGTGATTTAAATCACTAAAAAGTAATACAGATTTTCATTGTATTCAAATGTAGGACCATGCTACGATTCTATCACCATCTAATAAGTTGGGTTTTATATATAAAAGGCAACAAATCACATATATAATTTGCATGATTTCCGCTATATGGTGAATTGGTACAAATAGTTATATGTTGACAAGATGGCATATCTACTCATGGGGTCAGTAATTCAGACTCCTACCTAAGTAATAAGGAGATTCGCTATGTCGCGTTCTACTTTTGTCCGTGCGTTGTCCGCTATCGGCGTTGCTGCCGCTTTGTCGGTTGGGGCAGCTGTGCCCGCTGCCCACGCTGATTTTCACGCATACGACCATGTTGGTCTCAAGGGTGAACTGACCCGTTCTGCTTTCAGCAACTTCATCGATGTCCCCGACAATATGCTTTCGTCAGTAGCCAACTGGACCGGCGGCCGTCTCAAGGGTGTTAACACTAACTGGTGGGGATACAATAATACCTTCCACCTTAACCGCGGACAGGTGCTTTACTATGTTGGGGATAACAACAACGACACTACTGATTATGTAGTTTCCTGGTAACTACGGCACTACATCTGTCAGAGGGTAGGAGCCTACTCTTAGGGTTTAGGCTCCTACCTTCCCTGCTCCTTACTGTTGAGAAAGGTGAAGTCCATGGCAAAGAAGCCCTTCGCATCCCTCGCCCTTATCGGTATTGCCTGTTGCCTAGGCGTATCGAGTTGCTCCACCACTGTTGAAGTTAAGCAAGACATTCGTAATGTCCTGGCAAGCTACGAGAATCCCTCCCCGGATATTAACGTGGCCCTCGTCAACGAGGTCAAAAAGTGCATGAGTGAGAAGTCCTTCACCTACTCCGGTAGTCAGAACATTATTTCCGGTGCCTCCGTTCTTGAACTTGCGATGAGTGATGCCTACCTCCCCAGCGAAGAAGCGGCCACCCGAGGGTACTTATTCACCCGGCAGGACAACGCTAGCTCCAGCAATGAACCCGCGATGGAAAACCCGGCATATCGCAAGGCGTTCCAAGGTGACCCCCAAGCCGCAGACAGCAAAACTGTCACCATCACGCTGAGTAACGGTGCCCAGGTCGGCATGGCAACAGATTCATGCCTGGGACGTGCGGCAGAGGCTGTCTTCGGCTCAACAGAAAACTACCTCAAATACACCAACTTCATTAATGAGCTCACCACGGGTGGATCCAAAAATAACGCGGTAGAAGAAATGGGGAAATACTACCGCGATGACACCACCTACGGTGCATGCATGAAAGAAAGCGGATACACCGATATCCAGCACTTCGGAGATGCTCCCAGCTACGCACAGAAAATCTGGGGTAAGTACAAGGCAGCCAATGCCGCCGCCAACGCGGAAGAGCAATCCCTAGCTCACGCCGACTACAACTGCCAAAAGTCTACTGGAATCCTGACTAAGGCACAGAATATCTACTACGAAAAGGCGGCGACCTGGCTCAATGAGCATGAACCGCTCATCCTTGAAGTACGCGATATCGAACGTCAGGCGCAGGAGCGCGCCGCAGCTCTAGTCAACGGCAACTAGCCGACGGCAACCAGTAAACGCTGATTCCTTGTTGGACATTTTCTAGCGAGAATTTTCTACCGGTCCTCTGCTCTCAACCGCTTTCACCCGCGGATGAGGGCAGAGGATACACCCCTTTATTCCCCCTGCCCCGTATTTCACCGCAGAAAGGTGAACCCATGAACACGCAGCAGAGTTCAGAAAACCCCCGCCGCGCCGCCACGACGGCAGCCATACGCGCCTACCTGGTTCCGGTGCTCGTCATTCTACTCTTCATCACCGGCGGGTTCTCCATCTACGCGCTCAACACGGGGCTACGCACCAATGTTGAATCCAATGCGCAGCCGTCCCGCGCGGCGCAACTAACAACCCGAATCAGCACGCAGACTGTTACCCGCACCTACTCGGGAGAAGTTAGCGTGTCACCCGCCCGAAGCTACACCGTAGGAACCCCTCAAGGAGTGGTGACCAGGGACGGCGCCAAGGCGGGTACCCAGATGAGTAACGGCTCAATTATCACCACTATCAACGAGCGTCCCATCATTGCGTTCAAGGGTAGTATTCCCGCCTACCGCGACCTTGCTGTAGGCGCACGCGGCGATGACGTTAAACAGCTCCAAGAAGCTCTAGAATCGCTCGGCTACAGTATCTGGGATGAGGAGGGAAACTACGGCGAAGCAACCGCCAACGCTGTCTACCGTTTCTACCTGGATCGTGGCTACTACCCTCCCGGGGATACTGACCGAACCGAAGAAGGACGCTACAACACCGCACTGCCGCTCTCTGAATACCTCTTCGCTGACGGCAATGAATACACCGTAGACAACAGCTGCGGCACCAAAGGCCAAACCTCAACTCCGGCACTGTGCACCCTATCCGCGGGTGGGTACCGTCTGGTACTCTCCGCGGACGGTAGCGCTCTCAGCAATGAACTCGCTGAGGGACAGAAAGTCCAGATTCTTACCGATAACGGAAGTCCGCTCGAAGGCACTCTGGGCGCGGCCCTCACACCCGAAGGCTCAACTAACGCTGACGGCGGCGCTAACGCAGGTGCCTCCAACGGTGCGCAGAACAGCGCGCGACCTAACAGCGATACCTCCGCGCAGGGAGCTACCGCACGGAAACGCTACCCCATCACAATCGACTTGCCGGAAAACACGATGGCATCAACACGTTTTCAAGCAACCGTCACTCTCAACCGAGGCGCTGAAAACGCCCTCGCAGTGCTTGAAGCCGCCGTCAAAACTGAAGAAAACGGAACGCACTCCATCACCCTGGATAACGGTCAGAGCGTTCCCGTCACCCTCGGTGTGTGCTCCGCCGGAATCTGCGAGCTCGTCAACCCCGCTGCAGAACTCAAAGCAGGTACCGTTGTGAAGCTGAAGGAGCGCTAAAATGCCTCATCACGAGACAGAACGTGCCCTCCCCACGAGCGCTACCGCCACAAAACCTAATATCGAGTGCCACAATATTGCGCGTTTCTTCCCGCCCTCCACCTGGGCGCTAAAAAATGCGACCCTCAGCATTCATGAAGGCGAATCAGTGGCCATTACCGGCGCCTCCGGAAGCGGAAAATCTACGCTCCTCTCTATCATCGGGCTACTCGATCAGCCCTCTGAAGGTGAGCTGAAAATATTGGGCCAAAACATGGGCACCGCCAGCGACGCCGAGCGAACTGTAGCACGCCGTGAGCACATCGCTTTTGTCTTTCAGGCGTACCACCTCATTGCTCATCTGAACGCCACCGAGAACATTGCCCATACCCTCCGGATGCGCGGTGTACCGGGCCGTCAAGCACATCAGCGTGCGTTGCAGGCGCTCGAACAGGTGGGTTTGGGGCACCGTTTGGAGGTTCTTCCACGCAATATGTCCGGTGGTGAACAGCAACGAGTCGCGGTCGCACGCGCGTTAGCCTGCGCCCCGCGTATCCTACTGTGCGATGAGCCTACAGGAAACCTCGACACTGAAAACTCTCACAAGGTGTTGGATCTGCTCCTCGCCGGCCGTGCGGAGAAGCAAAGCCTGGTCATCATCACCCATGAACCCGATATCGCGGCTCGCTGCGACCGGCAACTACACATGGTCGATGGGATGCTCGTTAGCCCCGAACTCACTCGTCCCGAAGAGCTTGCCCACCAAACGCTCATAGAACCCGTTGTCAGGGGAGGATAGATGCTAAGGAACAACCTTCACTACGCTCTCCTTGCAGTTGTTCGCCGTTGGCGCCGCAACCTGCTCACAGTATTGGCGATGCTCGCGGGAACAACCACCATCATCATGCTGGTGGGCGTCAGCGAGTCGTCAGCGCTCAATACAAGCTCTCAGCTGGCCAGTTACGATTCCACCCGGCTCGGTGTGCGCCTCCAGCCGCAAACCTGGGATATACCGGAGGATGAACTGCTCTGGCGCGTTAACCAAGTTCCAGAGGTCAAAGCTGCTGGTACAGTCACCATTGATACGCAGACAACGCGTCCGCAGGTCAACAGGCCGGGGCATGAGGGCCAACAGACACCCCTCGCAATTGTTTCAGAAGCAGGTTTGAAAGCACGAGGCGCGCACATTGTCGAAGGGCACTTTTCGGAGCCTGCCCGCGAACGCCCCGGTGAGCCTACCGTCTATCTGGGTGTTGCCCTCGCGAAAGAGCTAGGGGTCAGTACTGAGCCCGGGCGGAACATGATTGAGGTCAACGGAATGCGAGCCTATGTGCTCGGTATTATCCGTGACGGCGGCAAAAACGCTGCTCTCAGTAGCGCTCTTATCCTGCCGACCACCTCCACTTTCTTGCCGCAAGCCCACACCCTGCAACGCGGTATGGACATCATCGTGAATCCAGGAAGCGCAGATACGGTCGCGGAACAGCTCAAGCAGGTACTCGATCCGCAACGCACCCCCGTTGATACAAACATTGAGATTCCCCCTTCACCGGTGACTCTTCGTGCTTCCCTGACGAAGGATAGCCGAGCTCTTACGACCATCATCCTGGTGGTTCTTATCGCCTCGACAAGCTTCGGCATCGTGATGACCATGCAGATTTCGGTCTGGGAACGCCGCCGGGAAATCGGCATTAACCGTGCATTAGGGTTGGGACGGCGAGATGTGGCGGTGAGCTTCCTGGCGGAGGCAGCCCTCCTCGGGGCCCTAGGCGCTCTTGGAGGCTTCATCCTAGGTATTCTCGGTTCCTGGGTTGTGTGCCTTCTCAACGGATGGGCGCTATCTCTGCCACCCCTTATCCTAGGGATTCCTTTCCTCGGCTTGGCTGTGGGCATCGTGGCGGGTGCATTGCCCGCCTACGCGGCAACGAAGGTTCAGCCGCTTGAGCTGCTACAATAACTGCCCCGCTGAAATAATTGCTCGGCGCATAAGGGCGGTGCCCCGGAAGGTCATTCTTCCGGGGCACCGCCCTTTAGCTATGTGGGGTTATGAGGTTGAGAAGCAAAGCCTAGCCAGCGTGTGCGTCTTCATCGTGTACGTTCTCGTGGCACAAATCCTCGTGCAGAATATCCCGCGCCGGATGCTGCCGCGCCCGCTCCTCCGCAGCACGGTCAGACAGCGAATAAAACCACGTAATGTGCTCGCACACCCGCTCATAGGCTGCCTGCTCATCGTGAGAGGCAATCGCCTCAATAATGCCGTAATGCTGCTGCTGCAACGTGCGCTTGACCGCCTCCCAATCCTTCAGGAAAGGAACCGCCTCCTGCACATAACTCATCGTCGCCATGTGCAGAGAGTCAATCACCGTATCAAGCACAATATTGCCGCCGAGCTTCGACAGCTCATAGTGAAAACGCGTATCGCAGAAGTGGAAACGCTCATCGCTGATCTGCTCATCCATCTCTGCCAGATGCACGCGCGCCCGCTCCAGCGCCGCCGCACGCTCCGGAGTGTCCGGCGCGGCAGCTGCCGCACGCGCCGCAGGGCCCTCCAGCAGCAAGCGGGTTGAGACAACGTCCTTCACCGGCAGGCTACGGGTCGCAATGTGCATGCGCAGCGCCCAGCTGAGCGCATCCGACGGCTCCGAAATGATAATCGCGCCCGACTTCGGTCCCGAACCCGTGCTGGAACGAATCAGACCCAGCGCGTTCAGAACCCTCAAACCCTCACGGACCGAGGGGCGGGAAATACCGTGCCGCGCCGCCAGCTCACGCTCGGAGGGGAGCTTATCGCCCACACGCAGCTCACCCAGGCGCAGGCGCCGCTCAAAGGTCTCCAGAATGATGCTGTAGCTGCGGTCCGCCAGAATCGGCTGGCGCTCAACCACAGGGGGCGCCTCAGCAGGCTGGGTGTCGTCAAAAGAACGAGGCATACTCTCTCCTGATAACGAGGCGGATAACGAAAAGAAGTCTCGACTCAGCATGTTCTCCCAAACTATTGGGGCAACCTATCGAGTCATAAGGGGCATAAAAAGCGGGGCGGCGATACCGGAAAGGTACGCCGCCCCGCTGTGGCCTCCGGTCAAACCGGGGCGAATGTCCTACTGTTCGTGAAGCGGATGCTTCAGGAACTCTCTAAAACCTGAGCTTCAGATTAGGGAATCATGAAGGACAGCACGTTGGTCTGCAGGAAGACCAGGACGCAGACGAACAGGAGCATAGCGAAGGACCAGGGGAGGACAGCCTTGAGGATGTCGGATTCCTTGCCTTCCATGTCCACGGAGGTAGCAGCAATAGCCAGCGACTGCGGGGAGATCATCTTACCGACCACACCACCGGTGGTGTTAGCAGCCAGCATGAGCTCGGGGGTTGCGCCGTGGATACCTGCGTGCTGCAGGTTCTCAGCAGCAGACACCTGCAGCTTGGAGAACAGTGCGTTCGCGCTGGTGTCCGAACCGGTCACAGCGGTACCGATCCAGCCCAGAGCCGGTGCGAGGAACGCGTAGACGGTGCCCAGGCCTGCCAGGAAGGTACCCATAGCAATGGTCTGACCGGAGAAGTTCATGACGTATGCCAGTGCCAGAACCGAAGCAATGGTCAGGATGGACCAGCGCATGCGGTAGACAACGGAACCGAACTCGGTGAAGATTGCCGGGAACTTGAAGGCGTAGCGGCCCTTCTCGTTGAAGAAGAAGTAGACCACAGCAACAACCAGACCGGAAATGATCAGCAGGGTGCCGGGGTTGGACATCCACGCGAAGTTGTAGACAGCGTCCTTGACGGGCTTGCCGTCAGCGGTGACGAGGCGGGAGCTCAGAGCCTGGATATCAATCTTGATGACGAAGCTCTTCAGCCATGCCTTCAGGCCAGCGTGCAGGTTAGCAACACCGAAGATTGCGACAACGATGACGTAGGGCAGCAGTGCCATCCAGACGCGAACGGCGGGCAGAGCTTCCTTCTCTTCAGCCTGTGCGGGCAGACCGTAGCGTTCACGAACGCCTGCGACGCCGCGCGGCTTCCAGAACTGCAGGAAGATCACGGCAACGCCCATGGAGACGATGCAGGCAACAACGTCGGTCAGGTTGTATGCGGGGGTAGCGGCGGTGACCCACTGTGCGATAGCGAAGGAAACGCCGATGACCAGTGCGGGCAGCCAAGCGTCCTTCAGGCCCTTCATGCCGTCGAGGATGACGAGCAGGATGAGCGGAACGAGCATTGCCAGGAACGGAGCCTGGTGACCAACGATGGTTGCGATAACGTGTGGGTCCTTGCCGCCGACTTCACCTGCGGTGGTAATCGGGACAGCAACCGCGCCGAATGCCACGGGTGCGGTGTTAGCGAGCAGAACGGTGATAGCAGCCTTGAGGGGCTTGACGCCCAGTGCCAGAATCATGGTTGCGGTAATTGCAACGGGAGCGCCGAAGCCAGCCAGTGCCTCGAGCAGACCACCGAAGCAGAATGCGATGAGGATAGCCTGGATGCGCAGGTCGCCGCCGCCGAGGCGGTCGAAGACGCGGCGCAGGTCTTCGAATCGACCGGAGAGAACGGTGATCTGGTAGAACCAGATGGCGCCCAGAATCACCCAGCAGATGACCAGGCCGTAGATGGCGCCGCGGACGGCGCTCAGGCCGGCGAGGTCAGCGGGCATGTGGAAGCCCAGCGCTGCTACGAGGATGGATGCTGCCAGTGCCACGAGTGCGGACCAGTGAGCGCGTGCCTTAACGCCCAGTAGCATCACAAAGAAGGTGAGGAGGGGAATGGTTGCCACGAGCGCGCTGAGGCCGAGGCTACCTCCCACTGCATTGGTTACAGCGGTATAAGTTTCCACTGGAACTCCTTTGGTTCAGGGTGTGTCTTGTGTGTGGTCAGACCATAGATAATCCCGCTGGGGAACGGGTCATTGTTTCCCATGCGGGGATGTGGTCAGACCATTGATCGCATGTTTAGAAGAGTA
>ENA-OWMY01000135-OWMY01000135.1-metagenome-genome-assembly--contig:-NODE-135-length-23281-cov-3.821838_pt1 | contig 23281 bp, 11 predicted proteins | sample MGYA00245358_ERZ651122 | MGnify/ENA primary metagenome ERZ651122 (study PRJEB26857, sample SAMEA4031752) | metagenome | biome: human; feature: oral; material: saliva | place: Philippines | collected 2014...
AGCCTGTCCCGTTCACAAACATCTACAACAGATGCAGAACGGAGTAATTGGACCGCTGTTCCTCAAGGCATTATTCAAGGTCTTTCCGATATTTATGAAACAGGTTCTTTGCTCGCAGATATGGCATTGCATAGTGGCAAAGATGAACTGGATGAAATGAAAAAAACCCAAGACAATGCTGCTCAACGAAGAGCCAATATTGCTTCTTGGTTCGGGGAAGGTGCTTCTCTTGAAAATGAAGTGAATAACAATTCTGCTTTAGTAGGCGATGTTGTTGGTGAAGCTGTTCGTCGCAGTAATGCAGGTTTAACCGGTGAAGGCAATTATGCTTTATTGGCAGGAGACCAAGCGGCTGCTTCTGCATATGCCCGCAACTCTGGGTATAACACCAGCACATTAATTCAAGGTGTAACTTCTCAAGCAGGACAAATTATCCTCAGTGCAGCAACTAGTGGTGGTACTTCTTACTTAGGTAAACAGGCTTTGGCTCAATTGCCTAAACGTGCTTTGTCTTTTATTGATAAAGCAGTTAAAGCTAACCCTAATTTGGTTCGTGTAGTAGCAGCAGGTAATAACGCCATTGCAGCGGGTGCAGTAGGCGGTATTCAAGACGGTATGTCCGCTTATGCTGAAGCAGCAGGTAATGTTTTGGATTATGGTATGCAAATGTCTGCCGAACAAAAAGCAGAATTTATGCGAACCAATCCAATTGCCCAACAGATTTTGGCTCAAAATCCAAACGCTTCTTTTGAAGAAGTTATTGGTAAAATTGCGGAGCAAGCAGCAAATCAAGCAGGTTTACAAAGCGGTCTTACTACTGGGTTCTTGAGTGGTGTATCCGGCATAGGAACTCTTCCTGCGTTTAAACCAAGTGGATTTGGTAAAGGTGTTGTTGGTGGTTTAACTGCAAGACAACGTATGCTGTCAGGTCTTATTTCCCCTCTTGCTGAAGCCGGTTCAGAGTTCGTAGAAGAATATGTAAATAACGCTGCTCCAGTAAAAGCAACAAATGAAGTTGTCGGAAAAGAAGTTGCGTCTGACCGATATGCTGCAATAAATGCAGCAAGAGCAGCTTTAGCAGCAGGAGCAGCAAGTTCACCTGCTTTGGTTTCTTCTGCTACACATGGTGTTCGTAAGCTTGCTGGAGAGAAACTTGCTCCTGCATGGAATGCTTTTGCCCAAAGCCGTGCAGAGAAAGCAGAAGCAGCTAGAGCAGAAGCAGAAGCTAAATCTGCTAAAGCAAAAACAGAATCAACAGAACAAGCATTTTCAAATCTCTTTGGTTCAAAAGAACCAAACAGTGAAGCATTTACTTCTACCGGTGCATATGGTTCTACCGAAGGTGATGCAGGTTATATGTCTGACAAGCCTGTTCAAGAAACCGAGTTTGGTAAAACGTATAACAAACACCGTGAAATGTTCAAACAGTATTCTGACAAGGAAGCTGCTAATTACACGGATACTTTGCATAATACTTTCAAACGTGCAGCAGAACTGTCTGCTAAAACTGACCGAACCAAAGAAGAAAATGCTGAGTTGAGTCAGTTGGAAAATTCCCGTAAAGAGTTGTACGAAGCAATGATTCAGGATATTCGTAAACCTGAAAGTATTGCTCAAACACTTGCAGACCGAGACCGTTTAGAACAGGCGTTAGAAGCCGTAGAGAAGCATTCTGAAGAGGTTGCAGCTAAAGGTAAGGATTACCTCAATTCTCTGCCTGAAAATGAACGTAAAGCGTTTATTGAGGGTGTTATGGTTCAACAGGAAGTAGAGAATGCTTTCAATAATTCTACCAATTTCGCTAAGGTAATTGATTCTGAACTGTTTGGTTTGTTGTCCGGTAAATTGGATGACCCTACTGTTACGGAAAACCGTGAACAACGTATCCCCACACAAGCACCTAAAGCTCCTGTGTCTTGGGGACAGGTATTGTTTTCTAAATCCAATGACCAAAAACAAAATACCTCAAAAGATGCCTATACCCAATTAAGCGATTGGTTAGGTAAGGTAGGTACTTTGGATGTATCCAAACTATCTCGTGAAAACAATACTGCTAAATCTGCTTTGCAACGTTTGCAAACTAAGATGGGTGAACATATCGCTGCTGCTGAAGCTGTTGGTTACAACATTGATAAAAACAGCTATTTGGGCAAAGTATGGGAACACTTTGGTGGAATAGACTTCTCCAAATGGAACAATGATGCTGCTTACTCTTTCTTAGATAAATTTGTAGGTAAGCGTGGTGTATTGGGTTACTTGCAAAGCAGCTTGACCGGTACTCAAATCCAAAAACCGTTAATGCAGTTCATGAAATCGCAGGCAGATAAACTTGCAGGATTAAATTCGGCGTTATTGGAAGCCCACAAAAACAAAGATGCCAGTGGTAACTTGGTTCAAGCGCAAGAGGTAGCTTTGCCTAGTGGAAGTCCGTTAAAAAACCTGTCAGGTAAACCAGTATCTTTCAAACACATTAAACAGATTGAACGGTATTCCAGCATTGTTTCCAATGAAGCTGCCGCTTTCCAATCCCTTTTGGCGGATTTGCTTAAAGGTAATTTAAAGCCTGTTTCTAAGGACTTTGGTTCAAGTAATACCAAAGCACCAACCCAGCAACAAACTCCTGTAAAAACGCAATCAGAGCCAACAGAAGCTACTTCTGAACCAGTGGTTCAAAAAGAACCGGTTGCAGCTAAAAAGCCGGTACAGGAAAAAGAGGTAAAACCTATTCAGAAAGAAGAGGTGAAGTCTGATGTGCAAAGTGCCCCTGAAACCAAAGAACAAACTACACCTGTGGCAGAGATTAAGCAGGAAGAGAAATTCAATTCCATATCAGAAGAAAACACTTTAGATGAAATTGAAGAAGCAGAATCCGATGTAAAAGAGTCTTTGCCAAAAAGTAAGGAAGAAAAACTTGCTAAGATTCAAGACGGAATTAACTTGGTTCTGAAAGAAGCTGAAAAACGTAAGTCTGGTAATGTTTCCATCAACAAAGACGACTTCTTTGTTCGTGGTATTTCAGATAAAGGATTTGTGTTTGAAGAATTTGTTCAAGGGAAGAAAGCAGATGAGGAAGTTGAATCTATTCCTGAAGTAAGTGTGGAACAAATTCTCTCTCCAATAACTTCAGAAACTGAAGCAGCTTCACTTATTAAGATGTGGTTTCCTAAAGCTGAAGGGACTTACTTAGATAAACAGAATGCTGGTAAAACCAAAAAAGTATTGAATACTTTGCGGGAAATTGCAGAACATTTGAATGACCTATTCACTAATGCTGAAGAGGATGTATTTGCACGTCTGAATGAAGCCAATTTAAGTAAGATGTCCGATTTGGCATTCTCTAAATACGCTGCCCGTTTCAACGCTTTCTTAGCGTTTAAAGAGTATGACGAAAAAGGTAATCCAAGACTGTCTGGTAAAGTTCTTCGTGCATTAACTTTATCCATGTACCGTACTATTGCTGATGGAGTTACATTCAAGACAAATAAACCCTCTCAGGTACTGGAATCAGTGAAACAGGCTTTAGGTAATGGTGAAATTGAAGTAAAAGATATTACCCCGTTCCAACGTCAAAACTATTTCATTACCAAAGAAAATAAACTTGCAGTACGGGATAACCGTAAAAAGGCACTTACTCCGTTGAACCAAGGGGATGATTTATTCACTCATTTGGGTAGTCCTGCTTTCAGTGTAAATACTGATATGGGTAAGGTGTTCTTGAAAGAAATGGGTATCAAGTTTAAGTATGATGCTCCAGTAGAAATCAAACAATACACTGAACAAGTGGTAGGGAATGAATTGGCTTCTGCAATGATTGCCGGTGGTTTACTATCCCATTTCACCATTACAGGGAATAAACCAATTACCTTACATTACTATTCTCCAGCGTATAAAAATGGCGGTATTTGGTCATATGGTAAGGATGCAGAGTTTATTCAAGAAGTGGGTTTAAGTGGAATCCGAAATCAAGCGGATGCAGCAAGATTGGCTCAAATTGATGCTACTAATGTTTCTTGGCTTTCTTTGGCTCACAACATCATTGATTCTTCCCGTAGCAAGTTGTACCGTGATGCAACAGCAAAATCTGCCGATAATAGTGGGTATCGAATTGTTACAGACAAAGATGATGACGGTTTTGAAGTAACGCCTAATGATGTATCTGATTTGATATTTGACAATCTCCCTGAACGTCAGGCAGAAGCATTGAAGTACCACAACAAGATTAAGTACAAAATTGCTCCTAAATTCCTGAATTTGCTCAAAACTAATCCGGTTCAGTTGATACAACTGTTTGGTGCTGTGGATGTTTCCAGCGATGCGTATAAATTCAAATCCCGTGAAGAGATTGCTGATATTAAGGCAAACAATTACCGTATCAAAGAATCTGTCTTTAAACTGATGGATTTGGTTCTTGAAGCAGATGATTTGGGCATTTCTCCAGAGGATATTCGTGTTCAAATCAAACACGCTACTACTGAAAATAACCGTATCTTGCAAAGAGGGAAATACCGTCCTCAAGCAGATAAAGTTATGCGTGAACTGTTGATTCCGGATATTGCTGTCGATATTGATAAGGTTGATACCTTGCCTGACGATATTGATATTCCTTATGGTTCAGTCAATATGTCTGAATTCAAAGAAATGCTTCGTCCATTGGATACAGTAGGGAAATATATCCTTCCTGAAATGAAAGGGGATTATCGTCCTGTTTCTCAATTAATCAGTTCCTACAAACGTTCTCGTAACCCTGAAAACAAGCAGATGTTGAAAGGTTTGATTTTGGGAATAGCTCAAGCATTAGGTGTGAAGATTGAGAAACTTCCTGAAAACATTATCTTGGATAAATTGGTTGCAACTGTCGAACCATATCAAGAACTAGCAAAAGCATTGCATGATATTTCCAATGGAGAATCAGTTGATTTACCTCAAGACCTGTTGAACCAAATTCATACCAAGTTTGGTACAGATGCTCCTCACGCTTTATCTGCTCTAATGGCTTGGGGCAACTGGAGTTATGGTACAGGTAAGTATTCTTACGACTTGTTTGTAGAGCATGACGGTATTGCCAATGGTTTTGCTAACTTGATTCAACAGTTCTCTCCAACCCATGTATTCGGGGAAGATTTCCAACCTATTGGTATTTTGCGTATGCAAGAACTCCAGAAGATTCTCAAAGAGAAAAAACTGGATTTGAGCAAACTTACTGAAGAACAAGTAAAAGATGCACTGAAAGATGTTTCTGGTACTGGTTGGTTCTTTGGTAAAGAGGGCAATGAGGACTTGTATGAAAAAACAGCACTTGCAGCAGAAGCTGGCTTAATCAATGAAATACGGGATGTAGATAACCATAAGTTTATGTTTGTCCTCCGTAGTTCCATTGCTGCCATTCAAGTAATGGGTGGTTTTGGTTCAGGTGTTTCTTTGGCTTCTTTCCGCGATTTCCAATATAACGAATCTGACTTGCAACGTCAGAAAGAAGTATTGACCCAATTCCTTAAAGATAATCATTTAAGCCGTAATATGGCTAAGAAAACCATCACTCCTAAAGTGTATGGTGGTGGTCATATGGGTGTAGAAAGTCAGTTGCAAATTGACTTCAAGAAAAGCTTCAAAGAAAAGCTGTATTCACTGTATGAGAAAGCAAATTCCCGTCAGGATAAGACCTTGCATTTATCCCAAGATATGGCTTATCACTTGTATGAAACATTCCGTGTAGCGGGTTTCTCGAAAGACAACAATCCTTTGTTGGATAAAAGGAAACGTACTTTAACTGCTAAAGAAATCCATGCAATGATTTCTCAACCGGTTAACGCTAATCTGGAGTTTCTTGGCTCGTTCTTGAATACAATCAGTGAAGCTACTTTCCCTGAAGTATTCAATACTGCACGAACTGTTTATAAACTGTCTGATGTATTGGATACTGTATTCCTTGAATCTTTCTCTAAAGAATATGAGAAAGCAGTTAAATCACGAAATGAACGGATGGGTTATTCAAACACTGACCCAAGACGTTTGTTGAGTTTGTCTGCTAAGGAAACCAAGCGTATTGCAGCTAAAGTAGGTTTACCTACTGCATTTATGACTGCTATGGGGAATGATGGTACTACCTATGCAGATTACTTCAATAATGCTCATGCAATTATTAAGGATGGTATTGTAGAAGGTGGTATAAATGGTTATGTGTCCAGTACCATTGCCCCTGTATTCAGCCTGTTAGACAGCAATGGTAATTTGGTTGCACCAAATACATCTGCAATGGCATCTGCAACAATTCTCCCGCGATTGAAACATTACCAATTGAGCGGAGCAGCAGCATTTACCAATACTGTAGTAAGTACAGAAGCAGTTTCACAAGCTACTGTTGCTAAAGTATTAGGTGAAGTAGGGTTGTCTCAATTGAACGTATGGGACGGTTATAATGCTGATGGTAAATTGGCTGCTGCTGTAAGTCATTTGGCGAACCAATCATTTGACTTGGTTCACTCCAACTACAATCTTGCTGAACAAATGTTCCGTAAGGTGATTAATGCTATCAGTACAAACCCAGATGAAGTAATTAAACACCTTGAAGATGACTTCAAAGAAAAATTGCAAGAGATAGCCACTATTGCAGCTAATAAGTATGCTTACAATCAAGTATGGCAAAAGTACAGCCCAAGACTGGTACAACAGTTTGCCGGTGCAGGTAGTGGGTATTTGGCTAATGTAAATGCTTTGCTTAATCCTGAAACAAAAGAAGAGATTGAGGAAAGAGCCAAAGAAATAGAATCCGCATTTCTTTCTAAGTACGATGAATTAATGGATTTGGCTAAGAAATCTTACTTAGACCTTGCTCCAATTACTTCAAATGAAGCTGTTTCAGAAGTATTCTTGAGCCAAGGAAGTGTAAATGAAGTGGCAGAAGCTTTTACTTCTTACACTAATGAAAAATCTGCACCGAACTCTCTTGTCAAAAATATCTTGAAAGAGATTCCATCTTTGGGTCATATCAAAGTATATGGCAAAATGTCGGATTTCTTAACTGCTATGCAAGAAGCTAAAGTAAGTGAGGAAAAACTGTATGAAATAGAAGCAGAAAATCCTAAAGGTGCTTATGTTGCCGGTGTAGGTATTTATGTGAACATGATGAATAATCCATCACATATTACTCAAGCCAAAACCTTTGCACACGAGTTGGTTCATGCAGCTACCCAACAAATGATTACAGATTACTTCTACGCCCCTAAAGCACTGACTAAACGTGCAAGGTTGCTTATGGGTACTTTGTATTCAGATATGGGCAAATACGTTCAATCTATGCGAGCAATGCCTATTAAAGCAATAAATCTTCCTGCTCAAGATGTAGCGAATTTCCTCCAAAACCGAATTAAAGAGAATTCGACCAAAGAGGAAAAAGCTGAAGCATTAGCAGAGTACATGGCTTATATTGCCACTGAACCATCAGTACAGATTCAAGCAAGCAGTGTAGCCAAAACTCACCGTAATCTGTTGGAGAAAGTCCAAGAGGTATTGAAAAACAGTTGGAATGCAGTGAAAGAATTCTTTGGATTTAAAACCGGTGAAGATAGCATCTTAGGTACTTCTTTAGGGGCTTTGACCCAATTGATTAAATTCAATACCAAACTATGGCAAGATGGAAATGGTAATTACCAAAGTACAGTTAAACCTGATGGTAAACCAAGATATTCTCGTGATTTCAGCAAAGCTACCGACAATGATTTGTTCTTAAATCGTTTCTATGATGATTTGGTTCAATCCGGTGTATATGCTTCTTTGCCGAACCAATTGAAACGGGAACAGTTTGCTGAAGTCAAACGACTTGCAGATGAAAGTACCCTTGCAGATGATTTAGTAAGAGCTGGCATTTCTTTGACAGATACAGAACGTACTTATCTTCCTTTGGTTCAGGCTGTATTTGGTTTGGTTCTGAATGGTAAACATGAACGGTTGCGTAATGACGTAGAACAGTTTATGAACAAACTCCGTGAAGGAATGGATGTAAAAGATAAAGCATTTGATGTTTTATTCCCTTCCAGTGATTTTGATTTGGCTAAAGCCTTTGCAGCAGTAGTTGCTTCTTCTGATTTGCAATTACAGCAATCAGGTAATCTGAAAAAGGATTTGGGTAAATTGTTTAAAGCACATTCATTCTTCACTACTTTGAGAGATGATTTGGATGAATTTGGTAATGGTGAATCCTTAAAAGAATTGGCTATTGCTATTGCCAATGCTGACTTGAGTAATGCGGTTACTACCGAGAAACTCCAAGAGGCTTTGAATGAGGATATTAAGAAAGGTGCAGCAAGACATGAATTGTTGAAACGTTTTAAAGAAGTATCTTCTAAATTACCGGATAAAGCTGAAACAGTATTGAATGCAGCAGCTTCTGATTTATTGCTTCACCATGATATTGCTTCAGAACAGTTGGATAGCAGTATTGGTAAAGTTCTTCAGGATATTGCAGACGAACGTAGATACCGTAAAGGTGAACGTGATTGGTTGGCTACTGTTCTCCGTTGGGTATTACAGGCAAGAGATGTAACTAGTCCTATCTATGCAATGAGAAGCCGGTTTGCTGCAAATGTGCAGGCTGCTAAAGAGAATCTTAGCCATGTTATTCCTGCTACCGTTATGGAAGCATTTGAAGGTAAATACGATGAAGAATTAGATAGTTTGATGGGAAATACCATTAATCCAACTAAACTTCATACCCTCCGTAATGTAAGTAATTTGGATAAGATTCTTGAAGATGATACTACTTATATAAATGCACTGAACCAACAGGAAGCAGCTATTGAAAAAGCAATGTCTTTCTTGAGTCCTGCTGAACGTAAAGCAAGTTTGAATTACATTCTGTGGCAAGTACAAGGTTTGAGTGATATGGATTTCTTTGGTTCTGCCGCTTCTGTAAGTGGCGAATCAGGACATATATTGCAAAATACCCGTGCAATCACGATGACCTTACCTACCATTTCAGATAAGCAAAGAATCCAGCATTATGATTCTTTGTGGAATGAAGTGTTGCCTGAAGTAGAGAAACTGTACACATTGTATGGTGTAGCTAAATTAAGTCCTGAAGATAGAGTTGAACTGGTTTCCACTATTAGAGAGTTTCCTGATGGTGTGAAAGCTTATTTGGATGCACAAGCAAGACTGTATGATATGTTCGCAGATATATATCGAAATTCTATTGAAGGAGTTGAAGTACCAGTTACCGGTAAGATGGATGATTCAGTTGATTTCATATTGGCTTCCCCTGACCGAGATAAGGTAAAAGAACTTAAAGGCAAAGGGTATCAATACATTGATACAACGGAAACAGGTCATGGTATTTATGTAAATACAGCTACTCCTGCAAAACGATACCAGACAGGTATTTTCGGTATAGTGGATTTCACTCCTTATGGTGAGGGAAGTACACATTTTGGTGGGAAAGTTGCTGCATATATTCCGCAGAATAAACAAGCAAGATGGAAATCATCTGAACAGTTTACTAAGGCAATTAAGCAAGCATCTGCCGATAGGAACTACTATTCCAGTCTTACAGGCAAATCCTCTTCTATGGTTCAGTTGGATGGTTTGGGTAATGTGATGGGGTATAGAGACGTACTTCCTGAACCAATTCGAGCCAAGTACCAAAAGACCGTAAGGGGTGTGGATGATATTGGTTCTGCTTGGGGAGATTTGTTTGAAAGTAGTTTTGTATTAAGACAGAACCAAGAGAATGTGATTAAGTTGAATGAGGCAGCAAAAGCTGACCCTAAACTGAAACTGAATTATATTCATGTGAAACCCGAAGTAGTGGATAACATAAAGCAATTTAAGGTAGAAAATGCTTCTGCAAAAGGTATAGAAGAAGTTCTTCAATTTATTAGTATGTTGCCTGAACAAACTAAGGCAGCAATTGAAAAAGAAGGAGGTTTATACTTACATAAAGGTGAACTGGATAACATCATTGGTTACGAAACCCTCTCTTTGAGCGATGTAGTAATGAATGGTATTCCTGATGCAGCTAAAGAGACTGTAAAAGAGTTTCTCCAATCATCTTCCGTTGGTGGCTTTACTCCCCTGCAATGGTTGAATAAAGGAGAGAGATTCTGGTCTGAATTGGTTTCAGCATCCAAAGATGTTATGCTGGTTCGTAGTATCAGGGTTGCTGCCGGTAACTTGATTTCCAATGCACTGCATTTGTGGAATAAAGGATTATCTCCTAAAGAGGTAGGAAAACACGTTGAGGAAGGTTGGATTCTTGCTAAGAACTACATCCGTAGTTACAGTCGTTTGCAAGAGTTGAACTATCTGAGAGAAGCACCTGATATTACTGATGATATGAAGAAACAGTACGATTCTGAAATTGCTTTCATCAATGCAAGTTTGAAAAACAACCCTACTGCAATTCTTTTCCAAGAAGGAATGATGTCCAGTATCTCTGCTATTGCTGAAATTGCTTACGATGTAAGTAATGATAAATTTGGTGTAAGACAGGCAGCAAAAGAAAAAGTTAATGCCGGTCTGAAACGAATTTTAGGTGAAGAAAGAGTAAGACGACTTAAACAAAGCAAATTAGCAAAAGGCTTTGATGAAGTATTGTTGAATGAGGGTTCTTCTGTTCGAGAGTGGGTAGAACAGGCAATTGATTTGGGCGATTTCGTTTCCAAGTATGCACTGTATAAACATCTGACTGAAGAAAAAGGATGGAGCAGCAGTAAAGCTTTGAATTTGGTGAGAGAAGAGTTTGTAAACTATTCTATGAATAGAGGACAAGTATTCGATTTTGCCAACAAGATGGGTTTTGCTTGGTTCGCAAGTTATGCTTTAGGAATCCAAAAGATTATCATGCGATTATTGCGAAACAACCCATCAAGAACACTTGCCCTCTTAGCAGGGAATAAGACTTTGGGAGGAATGTTTGATATTGTTCCAGAACAAAATCTGTTTCAAAAGAATTGGGACTATTTGAGTAGCCCATCGAATGCTTGGGAAGGATTTGGTTCACATTACTTAGACGAGTTATTTAAAGCTGTACTGTAAAAGAAATCCCCTAGAGATTAAATCTAGGGGATTTTTCTTACTCACTATCTTCCAATGCTTTATCCAGTTTCTTTAATAATTTCCCACTACCAAATGCAAGTATAACTCCAATGGTAATGAAAATAATCGGAATCCAAATAAAAGATGGGAAGTCAAGGATGTACGCCATTGCATTAAGCAACGACATTACAGCTAATAACTTCATCTCTAGTTTTTATTACCTCCTCTGCTTGCTAACCACTCTTCTACCGTTTGGTGTGAGATTTCCGAAGTACCCTGTACTGCTTGAGGAGAGTGCTCAGGAGTAGCAGAAGTATCTACATCAAATGGTGGATTCTCTTTTGGCTCTTCTGCTACTGTATGCTTTTCTGTCTGTACAGGTTCTTCCGCTACTGGGGAGGTTTCTACCGGTGTTGGCTCTGGGTCTTTAACCAATTCGGGTTCAGTTGGCTGGTTCAACAATTGACTGAAGCGTGGATGACGGGAATACTTTTGATACACCGCAGCTTCACCTGCAAATTCAATCATTTTATCCAGCAGCTCTTTGGAATCCATTTGAGGGTTATCGAATTCCATTTGAGCCAATTCAGTGGAAAGTTTCAAATCAATCCCATTGGTATAATCTGAAGATTTAACCGGTTGAGGTTTCTTTGCTTCATAATGAGAAGTTACTTTTTTAGTCAAAGCTTCTTCTGATTCAGGAGGGACTTCCACATAAGTGATTTCACCTAAATGCACATTCGCTTCCAAGCATAAACCGGCAGCAGAACGAGTACCTGAAGCAGACACATCGGTTACAGCAACTTCAGTGTTAAACTTACTGCGCAAGAACTCTCCTACAATGAATGAGATTTCTTGCTGGTCAAATTTAATCTGCATTGGCTACTTCCTCCTCAACTTCAGCTTTGATTTTTTCCATTTGGGAAACTAAATCCTCCAATGGTTCAAAGCTGTAATGCTTGGCTGCTTGGTGAAACACAGTCAGGTCATCAACGACTCCTAACATTTTGGTGAGAATATCACCCAAACGGTTTTGAAGCATGATTTTGCCCAATGTTTCAGGGGATGGTTCAGCGTTTTGCAACTGACCGTCCAGAGATACACCCAAAGAGTCAATGTAGGCAATCATTGCTTCTGCAATATCCATTACAGGGGCAGGAACGTGTTCTTTAGCAACTGCCAAATGAATATCACGAACTTCTTTTAGATTCATTCGATTTCCTTTATAACAACCTCTACACGAGGATTTTCTTTATCAACACCCCCGAAACTGAATGTGATGTGAGGAATCACTTCATAACAGTCGTCTCGGAGAATATTTGCCCAAACAAGGGAATCACATAGGAACTTATCTACAACCGTTCCTACATTCATTACATCACACCTACGATATGTTTTAGGGTAGTAGGTGTAATGTAATTCTACTTTCTCCAATTGAGGGATACCTAACAATTGGGGAGTAATTTCATCGTAGAACTTTTTCTTTACACTGTTGAGCAGATAAAAGTTAGTCCGTTGATACACATTGAGATTGAGCCGGTACTTCATCCGGCTCATCTCAACAGATAACGGCAATGTCAGCCGATATTCCATTATCCATATACAACGGAAGTGGTTGTAGTACCAGAACCATTAGAACCGGATTCTTCTACTTTTTCGTAGTTATCACGCAGTTTGTATTGGTTCTTTTCAAGCCATTTATCAGTGAATTCCGGTTCAAATTCCGGTTTGCTTTGTTTGGTTTCCAGTTCCAAATGGGTATAGAGTTTGCCTTCTTTCAAGAACAGGACTTTATCAATTTCATTGGTAAAGCGTTCTTGAGAAGTTTTCACATACTCACCAGTGGCATCCTTTTTGGAAGCATTTTCACGCTTTTGCAGCAGGGCAACGGCAAATTTAGCACCAATCAAGTCAGTGAGGACAGGTACTTCTTTGGGTACTTCTTTACCGGCTGTGGCATCATAGATAGCCAAAGTACGCATATCCATATTCAGACCTGCCAACGGTTTACCTGCCAAGTGGTTTGCCAAAGCATTGAGGATGTTATAGCCCGGAATTGTGTATTGCTTACCATTGCGCTCATAAGTTGCTTGACCTTGTTTATTGGTGAAGTAAACAGTATGACGATACTCGTAATCAGTACCGTCTTGTTTCTTCAACAGCAAATCCAATACAACACCTTTAGCACCACTGGCAGCTTCGTGGGCATAAGCCATACGGATTTCGGCAGGATAGATGTCGGATGTCAGTGTTTGGAAACCGCCCAAGCTGTCTGTTTCTTTTTCAGCGTTTTCTACATTCAGATTGTCAAAAAATCCCATGATTAATTTCCTTATTTAGATAAAAATTTAGTGAAAGCATCGGCAATAAGGGAGATGTCATTGTCTGTATAGATAACATCATCTTCCCACATACCGAAGAAAGAACGGATACAACTGTCTGCTGTATCCCCAGTAGAAGCAACTTGGAAAACGTGCTTATAACCAAGTCGTTCATCTTTTGGTGTGATGTGCAAGTAGGGTGCAGAATTTTCATTTACCCATTCTTTCACACGAACCAAAGGTACTTTTTTAGCGTACACAATGAAGTTGAAGAATGCTTCAAAACCAATCTTACCTGCACTACCTTGTAAAGGTACACGGAAGGCAAGAGATTCATCGGGATTCTTATCCCGTGCATTGTGGGCAATAATAATCCACTTCTTCGTAGAAGTTGCTACGATTTGGTGCATCAGCACATTCACGAAGTGGGCATAATCTCCCCATGCTGCACGAGTATCTTTTGCAGTACGAACACGCTTAGTAACGAATAACTGCATCAGAAAGTTGAAGCCATCTAGTACGCAGTATTCGATATTTGGGTCTTGTTCTACTGCACGGAAGAAGGCAAGGGCATCTTCCGGGTTTTCAAGGGCAGATTGCATCTTGGTGAAGTTATTACGAAACGGTGTATCCTTGCCCGCTTCAGCAGACAGGTAAGCAACCTTTTTAGGGTTATCCTTACACAAGTTCATCAACGAAGTTGACTTACCTTGTGCAGCTTCACCAGCAATCAGTATTCGCCATTCTGACATCAATAAGTTCCTTTCGTAAGGGTTGCAAATACGGTTTGGTTCAACTCCTCTTCAGGTAATGGCGATTTCAGTCGGGAGTTCAAGTCAAGAACTGCACTCTTAACAGAATCTAATTCATAACCAGAATCCCTCAACATCATTGCATACCGGAACAGGGAGTTATTTCTTCCGCTACTTTCGGCTTGGAGTAAGAACCATGAAGCAGTCTTATCCAAATCCTCAATCTTAGCCAACTCTGCTTTCCGATTGGTTTCTTCAGTAGTGTTAGGCAAGTAAGGATATACATCCAACAGCTTACCATCCCCTACATGGACTTCCGCATTAGGGTTGGTAGCCCATTTACGGGAAATATCCGTAGCTGCTGTATCGACAGGGAAAGGTAATTCTGCAATGAAGTTGCGGAGAAATTGTTTGAAATCTTCAGGGGAGAGTCTGGTTACATGGCTCACCGGTAAGATAATACGGAATCGTTCTTGCAAGAAACCGTTTTCATCTATTACCTTCAAATGGCTCTTTGTAGTGTAGATAAGGTACTTATATCCTTGCAGGAAGGATTTCACTGTATTAATCGTTGTACCTCCATCTACATCCAAAACAATGAAGTTAAAGCCCATCACCATATGTTCCGCTTTACGGACTCCGTTTTCTGTATGATGGTTTGTGAAGTTTGTGTCTTGTTTCACAAATTCAATCAGTTGAGTCCATGTGGCATAATGGTTCTTATACCCACGAGCCAAATCCTTACTCTCTGTAATGATTAATTTATCCAGCTCAGTAGGCATCAATGACATACCTTCATATAGGGTAACGTTATTCTTGATATGCTTTTTGATACTCAAGTTATTGGTATATCCCCAACTTTGAGCCAAAGAAAGCATTTCATCCCGTAAAACAGCAGATTGGCGGAAGAACGGAAGTTTCTGCTGCAAGTCTGCTACCGTAAATTGAGTACCGGCATTCTCCCGTAAAAACTTACCTAAGATTTCGTACTTAGGGGGTTGTTCACATAACCGTTTCAATGCGTCTTTGGATTTTTCTGCAAAGGTAATTGCATAGTCCAAATGAGTCTCTGTTACTTGTGGGGACTTATCAATGAAAGCATATGCCCCTGCAAGTTTCACTGTTTTAAAGAAACGGTGCTGTGCTTCAGTTTTTTGGATAGGGGAATAATCGCCATAACTGTCAGCTTCTTCTTGGCATTTGTTCTTGTACTCCAATAGAGCCAATTCTGCTGCATCAGTCAGTTTCAGGACACGACTGATATTACCGAAATCAGCAAGACTGCCAATGTCATCAGCAATAGTTCCCAAATTGATAGAAGCCTGAGCTTGCTTCAAACGTTGCAATGCTTGTGCTGGTGTTTCTTTCACTTGAGGAGGAACAGTGTCCGTATAATAAAAGAAACATCTACGAGCAAAGCCTGTTTCCAGCATATTGAAGAAAATCTTTTCAGTTACACCACCATCAATCAATGATGCAGGAGTACCAAACAAAAGCATATTTGCAGGAGCAGAACCACGGATTTCATCACTACGTTTGTTTTCGTTAGTGTGCTTCGTCAATTTGTCCCGTAACAGTCCTTTATCGTACAGTTCCAAAAAGAGGTTCAACACTTCTTGGTTCGCCTGTAAGTTACTGCCGGCTTCATCTACGATGAAGTTCAGTGCGCCTAATCCTTGTAAAAGAATCAGTTCACGGAATTGCTTCACTGCTGCCGGTGTACCACTGTCAAAAGTGAAACGGTACTTACCTGCTTTCTCAAAGATACTCTGAGCTGTTTGCAGTGCTTTATCACTGTCGATGTTTTCCCTTGCAGTCAGATTCAAAGCAAGGATTTCAACAGCAGATTTCTGTTTATAGGGGAGAATACCTTCACTGAAATTCTTATAGAACACATTGAAGATTTTCTCTTCCAAGAAAGTCAGACTACTGGTCTTACCTGCACCTGATGGAGCGAAATTGGTTGCATACACATTTACAGGAACTTCACCGGTAACAACCGATTTGACCTTTACCTGCATACTTGCTGCAATTACTCCAACATAAAAAGCAATTTGAGTACGGACAAAATCGGCATCAGTTGCTTGTGTATGGGTCTGAACCAGCTTTTTGATTTCTTCAGAAAGGGGATGATACATATCTACTCCTTAAAATGGCGTATATTCACACAAAGGGCAATATCTTGGTTCACCTTGATAAAAGACAATTTCGCCTCCACCACCACGTTTGGTTCGGTACTCTTCCGCTTCTTGCAAAGTATCTAATACACGGGTAGCACGTTTACCCTCTGCAAACCCTGTTGCATAGTATTTGTAAGAAGGTTTAGACAAACGATAAATATCCTCATCAGGACAGCAGGGAATATCCTGTAATGGGGCATTCCAGTATTCCTTGATTTGGTTCAACTTCTCAAGGAGAAAAGCTTCTGTCTCTTCTTCAGACATCATTTGATAGGTTTTGGACATTACCGGCAATGGGGGATAATCATCTTTGACTTTGTTTTTACTCCAGTCCTTGAAGATGAAGTCAATCACCATTTCATCATGGGTGATTTCCTGTGGAGTGAGCCAACGATAAATACTTCCTTGTCGGATATAGTCAATATCCTTTACACCAGATGTTGCTGTATAAGTGGACGTGGTTTTAATATCATGAAGTTTTCCGTTGAGGATATAGTCAACCTTACCTGTGATGATAAACTCACCTAAGGGGCGAGAAAAACGGCGTTCCTGAATGAGTCTGTCAATCTTCTGGTCGGAACATCCGTACATGGAGATTGCTTTCTTCACCAATTCAGGGTCTCTGGTTTCCGTTACCGTCTCAATGGCATTATGGATAGCATCACCCATATGGGAAGCAACTGGAGGAACGCCACGAAGAGGCAACGGAGTCAGGTTGATTTCACTTAAATCATCCGGAAAAGCCAAATCAAATTCTTGTGGAAATTCTTTCCGTAATTTGGCAATGATGTAGCGAGGGGAATGCAGTAAAGTAGTAGCAGACAGTTCATAGGGATTATCTGCATAATCATACTTGTCATTCACCAACCACATAGCTAAAGGTAAGCTGAGTTGGGTCATACCAAATCTTCTCCTTTGATATTTAAATAAGGAAGCGCATAGCGATTGGGTGTAATGGGCATATTACTGCCATCACTTCGCTTGAGATTGTAGAAAGAATACTGGTCTCCATTACGGGGAATGGCAATATAATCCCCTTTATCCGCTTTTGATGGGGTGAACATTCGGACGATATAATATGCACCATCTTGAGAAGTGCCTACTAACAGTCCCAAACAAATTTCTTTGTCAACCTTCATAATAGCAAAAGCATTGAAAATAGGTGTTTTCAGCGGATTGCCGATACGAGTCCAACTTTCAAGCTTTAATGGTTCATTTGGGAAATTAAGCCCATTCTCTTTCAGGAAGTAGTAAGCAGTGTAGGCTTGAGTACCCCATTTGTGTTTAGATTTCAAATCATGCCACTGAACAGCAATTTTCTCTGTAAAAGAAAGAGGTGGTTTTGGAATATCTGATTTAACAGTCAACAATTTCTTGTTCATAAAGTTTCCTTAAATAACAAAGATAACCTGCCCCGATGCACGGGAAGCAGCCACATATAATGCCCGTAAGTAATCCTGCTGAGAGATTGCACGAGACATTACTTTCAAGTCATTCAACAGTACATAGACATTCCTACAAGTAATCCCTTGCGACTTATGTACAGTGAACGCACCTGTTCTTCTCAAATCAGCAGCAGAACCAGTGAATCCGTTTATTTCAGTAGCAGTTCTAGTTTCTTTCTCTTGGTTCTTTGCTTTTTTGTATTGATTGTAGTTTTGGTAAACAAAAAGAGTAATTCCATGTGCAATTACTTTCTGCACACCTTCTGTAACATCTTCAACAGAGTGAATCTGTACTACTGAATTATTTGGGAAAGAATGTACTTGATGCCCATTAGAGAACACTGGAGTATATTCATTGAAAGTAAGTACATCTCCCTCTTCCAATTTTTTTGGTTTGTTTGTAATTTCTTGGATAGTATTAATCCAAGACGTTACAGTATTATTTCTGAAAGCCAGAATAATATCTTGGGAAGGGGAATACACTTCCAGTTGATGCTTTGAATTGATTTCTGCTTTAAGTGAATCCTGCTTAATAATCCGCACATTTCCAGATGCTTGGAATTTAGGTGAAATGTTCTTCTTCACACAATCCCGCAAATGAACCAAGAGGGATTGAACCATAGGGTCTGCGTTACGGACAAATTCCGTTAATTCACACTCTTCTTCAATATATTTCAACACGGGAATATTGTATTCACCTACCGGAGCTAACTGATACATATCCCCTAAAAAAATATATTTCATTTTAGGGAACTTTTTCTGATAAGCGAAAAGTAATGCAAGGGTTTCAGAATTAATCATACTTGCTTCATCCAATAGAACCACTGAATGCATATTCACCGGAATCGGGGGAAGTTTATAGCACACTTCTCCTCTTTCATTGGTTCTCGGAAGCAGTCCAAATACATTATGAATAGTACCGGCTTTCGCTATCCCCTTTTCTTTCAATACATTTGCTGCTGCATGAGTAGGAGTAGCTACATCGCATTGACCTTTAAGGTATTTGAAGATTTCAGTTAGAATGGCTGATTTACCTGTACCAGCCATACCATGAATCAGCATAGTCTTTTTATCACTGGATAGAAATGCTTTAACAGTATCTAATGCTTTTTGTTGTGAAAGGGTTAATTGCATAATTTTTCCTTATAAATCTGAAGGGAGAGTTGTTCCCTCTGACCAATCGGGGAAAAACACATCCAATGCTCCACTAAGATGAACCAAGTCATGTTTGATTTCAGGCAATTCTTGCCAAGAAGCGGCTTTTATTGTCTTTTGGTTCAGCCATTTGATTATTTCCATATCGTTACGAACCATGTAGTAACAAGCATCATGGATTGCAGCAACAGGGTATATATCCAATGGATATTTCTCCCTTGCAGCAGCCATTACTTCACTCATGGCTCTGGAATTGAGTAATCCCCAAGACTGTCCTAATGCGTTGCCAGCAGTACGTCTTTCTGCGGATAATTGAGCAATAGTGCCTTGTTTGGATTTCAGTAAGGGAGTTCTGAGTTTCAAACCAAAAGCTCCTGTTATGTATCCTACTTTTGCTGCTTCATCCAATTTACCGTTTACCCAAACAGTTGATGCTTCGTATAGCTTATGGAAACCTTCTTCAATCTGCTTTGCTTTCTCTAAAGGGAATCCTAAATTTTGCTGTAAAGTAAATGCTGTACCTTGATAGGTTAAAGCGTAAGTACAGCTTTTAGATTCCTGTCGAAGATGTTTGTATTTAGTTGCAATCTGGTTGATTGCTTTTACTTTCTCTTCTTCTGTTTTGGCTCTATTCACCTCTTCTACAATATCAGGCATAGCATCAGAGAAGTAAGAAAATGCCCTCAAACAGTGTCCGTCATATCCGTGGATATATACAGCTAATTTATTGGGGTCTTTGGTAGTTAACGCTGAAATCACATCTTCCAATGCTGCGAAGTCAATTCCGACAAATACCCACCCTTCAGGAGCAACGAAACACTTTTTAAAAGGTTTAGCTAAAGGAGTACCGGTAGCAGGCATATTTTGCAAATTTGGCTCGGAAGAGGACATTCGACCACTAACAGTACCTCCGAGATTAAAATGCCCTAAAATACGTTCTACGCCGTGCTTATCACGTTGTGGGTTTTGCAAAAGAGAAAGAAAGGATGTTTTGATTTTTACAACCTTACTCAGCTTCACAATATTACTGAGAAGGTCTTTAATGTCAGGGTCTGATACTTGCTCTTGCAACCGGTTTAATATATCCGATTCAGTAGATGGAATTCCTTTTTTAGTTGTACCTAAAATCGGTAAATTTAATCTACCATAAAGAAGCTGTTGTAATTGTTTGGATGAACTCCAATTAATAGGGCTGTCCACATAAGGGTTCTTTTCCAATGCGGAAAGATATTCCTTTTCTTGGTTCAGAACCAAATCAGAAAACTCTTTTACCTTTTCTTGGTTCACGGTGAAACCGGATAACTGCATATCAAAGCAGTCCAAATTGTATTTCTTGAAATCTTCATAGAGATGTTCTTGGCTCTCTTCTTTGAGTAGTGGTAAATACTTTTCATACAAATAAAAAGTAGCCATCGCATCTATTGCGTTGTATTCAAGAACATCTGATATATCCAATGAGGTGATGTCTTTCACATCTATCCCCCAATCACCATACTCTTGGGCAGCCAATTGTTTTAATTTCAGATTGTTACCTGCACAAGAATTAGTGCAGAGGTATGCCATAAGTAAGGTATCTTCCACTATACCCAACTTATCTAAACCATTAAGCATTCCTTGGCGGTTCTCAAAAGATTCTTCCATGAAGAGGTTATAGATAAGAATAGGTACATCATAAGCTGCTTTATGAAATACCAGCTTACCTTTATAGGTGGAGAGGAAGTTGTACAGTATTTCTCGCATTTTTTCAGGAGTAGTGGAACAGTCAATTTCAACTGCATATGCGCTGAAAGGAGAAACGCCAAATGCAATAGTGTATATACCAGCTTTAGTAACCTGCAAAGAGCGGGTTTCTATATCACAGGAGAGTATCGAATGCTGGTGTAACTGTTGAACCAACTGCTCAAATGCGTGTGGGGTAAATACTTTAGTACAACTCCTCTCCGAAACTTTAGGAATCTCCCTCAATGCAAGAGAGAGGTTTTCCTCAAATAGACTCGGAGAAATTACCAATGACTTTGGTTCGGGCAGGAAACGTAATGTACATCCTTCCACTAACACGGAGGGAACTTCCCAACCCATAAGAACCGTAGTCTTGGTAGTTTTTGCCAATCTTTTGAATATTTCAGAGGAAGCAACTAAAAGAATATCTCCCTCTTCTGCTCCAATACTTTGAAGCCAAAGAGGGAGTTTCTTTACAGACTGGTCTTGTTTGGAACAAATGCTGACTGCTACTTTAGCATCTTTACCATAGAGCTGTTTAATCTTAGGTAAGTAATGTTCCATGATTACCTTTTGGGTAACAGCATGGGGAAATAGCAGTCGAATCATTTTATATCCTATTTTTCAAAATCTTCTGCACGGACATGGATAATTTCACCAAACGGTGCTTTTGCATTATCGTTGTCGATAGCAACCCAGATGACAGGGAATGGTGGTTCTTCTTTGGGATAATCGAACCACATATCCGTGAACACAATCAAAATTTCTGGGGGGTTCTTGCTGATTTTATTCAACACTGGACGAACATCCGTTCCCCCACCAATCTTCAATTTGAGGTCTTGGCTCGGATTCTGGGCATCCAATTCAAACGACTGTACAACACCGGTATTGAATGTATGGATATGCAATTCACCGGAACAATACTGTTCTGCAATGCCCAGACATTCATTTACCAATGCTTTGGCTTGTTTGTTGGAAATAGACCCAGATACGTCAATTGCACAAGTCAAATGACGGAGTTTCCCCTGTTTTTCAACATCAGGCAAGAACAAATCTTGATAGATGGCTCGTCGGTTGAACTTGGTATAGTCCATTCCACCTTCACTGGCAGAATCAACATATTTCAACAGCAATTCACGCCAATCTGCACGGGTATTGAAGAACTTTTCCAACATGATACCCAATGTGTCTTGTAGTTCTTGCGGCATTGTAGAAAAGGAATTTGAGCTGTTCAACGCTACATTTGATTGGCGAATAGCTTTTTCTTCCAATTCGGGTGAAACACCTTGACTAGAGGTCTCAATATCCCCTGAGCCGATTTGGTCATTAGGAACACCTAATACATCAGCAATACCGCCTTGTCCCTGCATAGGCATTTTGCCTTGTTGCTGTATTTGAGAGGATGAATTACCGCCGGATTGGGAAGGCATCTTCTGCATCAATTTGTTATAAACAACTTCTACCGAATCACCTTTAAACTCCTGCATGACATTGAATCCTTGCAAGTCGTACTTTTTAGCAGAACTTGAAGAGGATTTATTGATTGCATCCAAAAGAAGATTAACCACAATATCACACGCCATGTTATACACTTCTTGGTTCAACCCTTGTCCACGAATATCGTGCAACAAAGATGCGTGCAAAGCAGTATGAGCCAAGAGTGTTACGGCAGATTCAGGATTTAACTTGCTGAGTTTATCAGGGTTGTATTTCAACTTACGCTGGTTGTCCTCAACAGTTAATTTGAACGGAGTATCAATTGTTTTATCTTCCGTATGTTCGGCAGAATAGATATTCATGTTCAAGAAAGTAGCCTGACGATAATTCAAGCTACTCCATAAAATGTCCTGTAAGGTCATAATGCGTTCCTTATTTGGCTTTATTCGCTTCAAGGAAAGCCATCACTTCAGGAATGATGGCAAATTCAATATCGCGTTTAGCCAGTTGCCGGAAAGTTGTTTTGATGATGTCTTTGTACGCAAACCGATTCAAGTAGTTGGCTACTTTACCGTAATCTTCTTTTTGGATGTGGGCTTGCAACATACCACTTACTGCCCATAACAACGCCGGATTGTCGGGAATAATGGCAGATTCTGGATTGGCGATAATTTCGTCATAAGAAGGGATTTTGCCAAAACAATCCAAGAAGGTATTGAAGTCTGCTGCAACCACTTCGCCGACAGTCCCTTGAATCAAGGCATACGGTACAGTGGAAATATCGCCAAACTCAAAGAGGATTTTGGACATGAATTCCCAAGTACGGGGAGTGGCAAAGGTAGTTATTTCATTCATTTTTTCCGGCATATGCAGTACACAATCATTACGATAGTTCAAGAAAGCAAGAACCATTGGGTGAAAACGTACTTTAGTTTGACTGCCACCAGCCCAGTCCAGCCATTCTTTCGGGTTCAGTTGCATTTTCATGTGAACCAAACGAGAGAGAATGGTTGACGGCAAAGTGTGAGTGATTGCTTTGTCGGTCATCAAGTTGCCGGCACATACGATATAGCATTTATCATGCAACTTGTGTTCGCCAATGGCACGGTCAGTCAAGATTTTGTAACAGGCTGCGAAAACCTCCTTGGTTGCTGAGTTGAATTCATCGAAAAACAGCAAGAAACCATCTTTACCTTCAGGGATAGGGGTGTTTTCCAAAGGGAAGAAAGATACCGGCAAGTAAG
>ENA-OWMY01000137-OWMY01000137.1-metagenome-genome-assembly--contig:-NODE-137-length-23158-cov-8.316799_pt1 | contig 23158 bp, 29 predicted proteins | sample MGYA00245358_ERZ651122 | MGnify/ENA primary metagenome ERZ651122 (study PRJEB26857, sample SAMEA4031752) | metagenome | biome: human; feature: oral; material: saliva | place: Philippines | collected 2014...
TAATGCCGATGGTAGTGTGGGGTTTCCCCATGTGAGAGTAGGGCATCGCCAGATTAAATTTAAAGCGAAAGCGAATAACCCCGTATCGTAAGGTACGGGGTTTTTGCTTTTTTGTCGAGCTAAGAGTAAATTGCAAAAAATTCCCAAAATATTACCGCTTTTCTCTCTTTATTTTTCATAATCACCTGTAGGGTGGGCTTTTAGCCCACCATTTAGTGTAGTGTTCTTAATTTTCTAATAATCATTCTCAAATCTGAAATCCAGTATACTGGATTTATTCTTTCTTGACAGAAAGAATAAAATAATTTTGCTAAACAATTCTTATATAGAAAGAGGTAGTTAATGTTTACCCTAATTTTTGAAAATGGTCAGAAAATGTACCAAGATAACTTCGGTAATAAGTATCAATATGATCTAACCAATTCCTTAGAAAAACTTTCCTATTCCACAGATATTAGTGCTCAAATGCGTGATAGTTTATCAACTACTTCAACTCGTAATCTAAATGGTGGAGGTATTTATGAATAAAAGAATGAGAGCTTCATTTTCAGCAGCGGTATTTGCTTTTGTATCAATTACTTCGATTATTTCATCTGAAGCAATGGCAGAACCTCTAAAAACGTTTACCACTCAAATGAAGTCAAAATATACATTATCTGAAATTTTAGATATCTTAAAAAAAGAAGGCTATTCAGTAGAAACTATAAATGATAATGCGATTCGTTTAAAAACTGATGGAAACAAATTTATTGTTTTGAATAATGATAACGGAGATATTCAATTTTATAGCTTCTACAAAGCTGAGGATAACTTTTCATTGAGAAAGGTAAATAAGCTTAATGATGTTCTTAGAGTAGGAAAATATATTCTTAATGATGATGGTGGATTGAGTATTGTACTAACTTTACGTAGTAATAATAATGGTCTTAGTTCGGCACAAATTATTCAAGGTGTAAAAGATATAGTGTTCTTAGATAATAAAGCTCGCTTAGAGTTTTCTAAAGAATAATTTTAAACACAATTTTATCCTGTTATTTTGCAAATATCTGTTTCTAAGTAGAAACAGGTATTTACTTCCCAAACCCTCTCTTTTCCGCTATCCTTAGCACAATATTCCAACAAAAAGGCAATCAAACTATTAACCAACAACTCTCACTCCCTATTCATCAAAATGATGATGAAACATTTGAAAATTTCTATTCAGAAAACAACCCTGTGTTGTTGGATTCGTTACGCCAAAATTTTGTTGATGTCCAACAACCGTTTTTCTATATCTGGGGGAATCAGGGCTGTGGGAAAAGCCATCTCTTAAAAGCCGTTACCAATCAATATCTCTTTAATCAACAATCGGCAAGTTATATTCCGCTGGATAAATCTCGCTATTTTTCCCCGCAAGTACTGGAAAATGCGGCTCAAATGGATGTGGTATGTTTAGACGATTTTCAAACTATTGTAGGCAATGAAGAGTGGGAACTCGCCATTTTTGATCTTTTCAATCAAATTCGTGAGCAACAAGGCTTGTTTGGTAGTGAACACAAAACATTGTTATTGATTAGTGCGAATTGCCCGCCTCACGAATTGAAAATTAGCTTACCTGATTTACATTCTCGTTTGATTTGGGGCGAGGTTTATCAGCTTGCTGATTTGAGGGATGAGCAAAAATGCGTTGTTCTGCAAAATAACGCTTATCAAAAAGGTATGGAGCTTTCAGATGAAGTGGCCAATTTCCTTTTAAAACGGCTTGGCAATGATCTTTCAGTCTTGCTTAAAGAGTTGGATCTGCTTGATCGAGCCTCGCTACAAGCTCAACGAAAACTGACAGTGCCTTTTGTTAAAGAAGTATTGCACTTATAAATTTACAAAAATTTGTTTTAAAACAAATTGATCACTCTAAATAGGTATGTTGTTTTTAACGCTAATCAGACTGATTATGGTAAACTTGCCTATCTTTTAATACCCTATCCGTGTTATGCAATCGAATGTACTAACTCTCAATAATATTGCCTGCGAACGTGGTGAAAACCGTCTGTTCGAAGGCTGTTCTTTTACGCTCAATCAAGGCGATTGGGTGCAGATTGAAGGGCATAATGGCATTGGTAAAACGAGTTTACTCCGCATTTTAGCGGGGCTTGCTTTACCTGCTGAAGGCGAAGTGCTTTGGAATGGTCAAAAAATCCAAAAATGCCGTGAAGAATATTATAGTGAGTTGTTTTATCTTGGGCATCACGCAGGGATTAAACCCGAATTGACACCGTGGGAAAATCTGCGTTTTTATCAAAAAGTACAGGGGGTAGCATTAAGTGATGAAGCCCTTTGGTTTGCTCTTGAAAAAGTTGCATTAGTTGGGCGGGAAGATTTGCCTTGCTCGCATCTTTCTGCAGGGCAGCAACGCCGTGTTGCATTGGCAAAATTGTGGCTAACTAAACAGCAACTTTGGGTTTTAGATGAGCCGTTCACCGCGATTGATAAAAAAGGCGTAGCCGATTTAATTGCTCATATTGAACAACATTGCCAATATGGAGGAATGGTGATTTTCACTAGCCATCAAGCGGTTGAAAATTCTCATTTAAAAGCGATTTCTTTGGATCAATTTAAACTATGATTTTATTGAACATTATTCAACGAGAATTAACTATCGCATTTCGTCGGCCTGCTGAAATTCTGAATCCGCTCTGGTTTTTTCTGATCGTGATTACGCTTTTCCCATTGTTGATGGGGCCGAACCCTGAACTTCTAGGAAAAATCGCTTCAGGCATTGCGTGGGTTGCTGCATTATTATCGGCATTGCTCTCGTTTGAACGCCTTTTCCGAGATGATTATTTAGATGGCTCATTAGAGCAATTGATGTTGTTGCCAGTTGGCTTACCACAAGTGGCACTTGCTAAAGTCATAGCACATTGGCTGCTGACAGGATTACCACTGATTTTGCTTTCACCTATTGCGGCGATTTTGCTCTCGCTTGAAGCTCATGTGTGGTGGGCTTTGGTGCTCACTCTGTTATTAGGCACGCCAATTTTGAGCTGTCTAGGGGCAATTGGTGTGGCTTTAACTGTTGGTTTACGAAAAGGTGGTACGCTGTTGAGCTTGCTGATTTTACCGCTCTTCTTGCCTGTGTTGATTTTTGCAGCAGCAGTGCTTGAAGCGGCAACTATCAATATGAATTACAGCGGTCAGCTTGCGATTATCGGTGCGATTTTAGCCATCACCTTAACTTTTTCGCCTTTTGCGATTGCAGGGGCATTACGCATCAGTCTGCAATAGCAAGCGGTATGATTTAATTGACATTTTACCAATTTGGAGCTTTTTCTATGTGGAAATTTCTGCATCCCTATGCGAAGCCTGAAACGCAATATCGCTTGCTAGGGAAAATTCAGCCTGCGATTGGCTATTTAAGCCTGATCTTGCTGACGATCGCCTTCGTTTTAGGCTTAGCCTTCGCCCCAAAAGATTACCAACAGGGCGAGAGCTATCGTATCATCTTTATTCACGTGCCCGCCGCGATTTGGTCGATGGGCGTGTATGGTTCAATGGCATTGGCTGGCTTAATTGCGTTGGTGTGGCAAATTCGTCAAGCAAACCTTGCAATGGTTTCAATGGCACCAATCGGCTTGGTATTTGCCTTTATTTCGCTTGTAACAGGGGCAATCTGGGGGAAACCAATGTGGGGCACTTGGTGGGTGTGGGATGCTCGTTTAACCTCTGCACTTGTGCTTTTCTTTCTCTATATCGGTGTAATAGCGCTTTACTCAGCTTTCCAAGATAAACAAACAGGTGCGAAAGCGGCGGGGGTGCTCGCTGTGGTGGGGGTGATTAACTTACCAATTATTCACTTCTCAGTGGAATGGTGGAACACCTTGCATCAAGGGGCGACGATCACGAAATTAGATAAACCTTCAATGGCAATCGAAATGTTGATTCCGCTATTGCTGGCGATTTTCGGCAGCCTTTTGTTTACCGCTTGGTTCAGCATCTGGCGTTATCGCATTGCATTATTACAAGATGAACGCAAACGCCCTTGGGTAAAATCTCTCGTGAGTAACCTTAAATAACGGAGAATATGATGCAACTTCAATTTCAATTTGACTCTCTTGCGGATTTCTTCGCAATGGGAAATTACGGTTTCTATGTGTGGCTTTCTTACGGCGTGTCGTTTGTGGCAATGGGCTGGCTGATTTGGCAATCAAAGCGTGAGCAAAAGCAGATTGTTGCTCAAGTGAAAAAAGAGTTAGCGCGAGAGGCTCAAGCGAATAAATAATATTTTGTAGGGGAGGGGGTTATCCCCTCCCGTTGAAGATAGCGATATCGGACGGGGATAAACCCCGTCCCTACGTCAGAATTTCAATTAATTTTAATTTTTGTGTGGGAATAAAATGAATCCAAGACGTAAATCTCGATTAAAAGTCGTGTTATCGGTGCTTGCGGGCGTGGGCGTGGCAATTGGTTTAACGCTTTACGCATTGAGCCAAAACATCGACCTGTTCTATACGCCTTCTGAAATCGTGCATGGCAAAAATGATGATCCAAACCAAAAACCAGAAGTGGGGCAGCGCATTCGCGTAGGTGGAATGGTGATGGAAGGCACGGTAAAACGCGATCCGAAAACGCTTAAAGTCGAATTTGATGTGAACGACATCGGCCCTGCTATTACAATTGAATATGAAGGCATTTTGCCTGATTTATTCCGTGAAGGGCAAGGCATTGTGGCACAAGGAGTGTTGGTTGAACCAACCCGTTTGCGTGCGACAGAGGTGTTGGCGAAACACGATGAAAACTATATGCCACCTGAGTTGGGCGATAAAATGAAGCAACAACATGGTGCGATGGGAATTTCAGAAGCGGATTTAAAAGGTGAATCAGAACATGATAAAGCCGAAATTGAACGCACGCTGAAAACCTTGCAAGGAGAAAGCAAATGATTGCGGAACTCGGCAATTATGGCTTAGCCTTGGCACTCGCTTTGTCAATTTTCTTGGCAATTCTACCGCTTGTTGGAGCTGAAAAAGGCAATGCCAAGCTAATGGCGTTGGGTCGTCCGCTCACTTGGGCGATGTTCTTGGCGTTGTCGCTTTCGTTTGGTTCGTTGTTCTACTTATTCGCAGTGAATGATTTTAGCGTGCAATATGTCGTGAACAACTCCAATTCCACTTTGCCACTGCAATATCGTTTATCGGCAGTGTGGGGATCGCACGAAGGTTCGTTGTTGCTCTGGATTTGGTTGTTGGCACTCTGGGCGGTAGGCGTAGCGACCTTTACCCGTAAAATGCCAGAAGAAGCGGTAGCTCGCGTGTTGAGCGTGATGGGCTTAATCAGCATTGGCTTTATGGTGTTCATTATTTTCAGCTCGAATCCATTTAACCGTACCTTCCCTGATTTCCCTGCCGATGGTCGTGAACTTAACCCGATGTTGCAAGATGTTGGCTTGATTTTCCACCCTCCTCTGCTTTATATGGGATATGTAGGATTTTCGGTTGCTTTCGCTTTTGCGATTGCCTCATTGATGACGGGTAAACTCGACACCGCGTGGGCAAGATGGTCTCGCCCGTGGACAATGGCAGCGTGGGTTTTCCTGACACTAGGTATTGTGCTTGGTTCTTGGTGGGCGTATTACGAACTAGGCTGGGGCGGCTGGTGGTTCTGGGATCCTGTGGAAAACGCTTCTTTAATGCCTTGGTTAGCAGGCACGGCGTTGATTCACTCCTTAGCAGTAACTGAAAAACGCAGTACCTTCAAAGCGTGGACGGTATTGCTTGCTATTCTGGCTTTCTCGCTCTGCTTACTTGGCACATTCTTGGTACGTTCTGGTATTCTTGTGTCGGTTCACGCCTTCGCTTCTGATCCAACTCGTGGCTTGTATATTTTGGCGTATTTGGTGTTTGTTATTGGTGGCTCGCTACTGCTTTATGCGTTCCAAGGGACGAAAATCAAAAGTTTGGACAACTACCAACGTTATTCGCGTGAAACCTTGTTGTTATTGAACAACGTGATGTTGATGGCGTTTTTATCGGTGGTTTTTTTAGGTACGATTTTACCGCTCATTCACAAGCAAATCGGCTTGGGCTCTGTCTCTATCGGTGCACCGTTTTTTAACCAGATGTTCCTGATTTTAATGGTGCCATTCGCCTTTATTTTAGGCATTGGGCCGTTGGTAAAATGGCGACGTGATCAAATCTCGGCAATCCGCACGCCTGTGATGATTTCGCTAGTGATGATGATTGCTCTTGGCTTCGGTTTGCCTTATTTGGTGGGCAACCGCATTACTGCTACATCGGTAATGGGCGTGATGATGTCGGCGATTATCGTTATTCTTAGCCTATATGAAATGCACACTCGTGCCACACATCGTCATTCATTTTTGACGGGCATATTCAAACTTTCTCGTTCTCACTGGGGAATGGTATTCGCTCACTTAGGTGTGGCGATGACCGTGTTTGGCATTGCGATGAGCCATAATTTCAGTATCGAAAAAGATGTGCGAATGCGTGAAGGCGACAGCGTACAGATTTTGGATTACAACTTCACCTTTAAAGGTTTGAAAATCACCGATGGTGCTAACTACCAAGGTGGCACGGCAGAGATTGAGATTACTCGTAATGGCAAACAAGAAGCAATACTTCACGCTGAAAAACGTTTCTACAACGTCAGCAAAATGGGTATGACCGAAGCGGCGATCGATTGGGGATTCTCCCGTGATTTATATGCCGCACTTGGTGAACAGTTAGATGACGGCTCGTGGGGTTTACGCCTTTACTATAAACCGTTTATCCGCTGGATCTGGCTTGGTGGCTTATTTATGGCATTAGGCGGCTTGCTCTGTATGCTCGATAAACGTTATCGGATTCGGGTGAGGGAATAAAAAATACCCCAACGGGGTATAATTATAACTAACAGTGGGTGTTTATGCCTACGGCATACAAGCGGTGACATTTCCAAGAGAATTTGCAAATTTTTGAGAAATCTTACCGCTTTTGTTTAGATACCCCAGAAATTAAACAGCCATTCCCCACTTGGTTGTTTTACTGCAAAATGTGTTTTTCTAACAACTTCTTCACTTTGTGGTGACATATAGACTGTTTGAAATGAAACCGTATTAGCTGCTAATTTTTTAATTTTTTCAATACGTAAGATTTTTAGACAGCCTGATTTATGATGATACATTTCATGCTGTGGCATTCCTAATCCATTTGGTTCCATACTATCAGGATCGCTATAAGCAGTAAGTTGGCTAGTATCTGAGCTACAAGCGATGAGAGCTACATATTTAGAAATAGCGGGTTTTGCTTGATTATATAAGATTTTTGCTGAGTTTTCCGCTTTCGCATTTTTAACTGCGTTATCCGATGATATTTGAGTCTCGTTACTTACCGTGGATCTTGTTACGCCAGAAAGTGCAGAATTAACAGAACCAAGGGCGCTATTTACCGTAGATAGTGTGTCGGTTACCGCTTGGCAACCTGTTAATCCTAAACAAAGCAATAGTGCACAAGAAAGCTGCTTCATTTTCATTTTATGCTCCTTAATTTCCTAAAGTTTGATAAATTCATATTACTATATGAAGACTAAAATATAACATATTGATGAAATTCATACAATTATAGGAATTTTATCAATGTAGGTTTATTTTGGAAAATATCGCGATTGCTTTTGGTAAAGCAGTACGCCAATTGAGAAAAGAAAGAAAACTCTCTCAAGAGCAGTTAGGATTTGAGGCGGATCTTCAGCGAATTTATGTGAGTAAGCTTGAATTAGGGCAACAACAACCTTCTTTAACAACAATTTTTAAACTGGCAAATGGGTTACAATGTTCAGCTAGTGAGCTTATTCAGCATACGGAGGAGATACATCGTGATGTAGGTCAGTAGCTGTTTGAATAGATGGTAGGATTTATCTGATTTTATTACAAGACGTGTAACGCCTCGTTACTGAGGCGTTAAGCATATTACGTTTCAATTATTTTACAACTCTTTGGCAAATTCCCGTTCTTGTCATTTCAGGTAATTTTTGCGTAATTACAAAACTTTGATCAGTAAAATCACTCACTGCCAGAGAAACCGGTCTGTTGCTTGAATTGTTCATTTGAGCAGAAAGTCCATCAAAAGTCGTATTCTCTTCGGCATTCAGATTCTTATCTGTCTTAATTTTCTTCAACATCTCAAAAGTATGCGCTCGGGTGAAATTACTTTTGCTGAATTGATAAGTCAGAATATCATTAGCAAAAGCCCAAGTACCAATACGCTCTAGCTGATACTGGAACAAAGGATCTTCTTTGGGAATGGTAAATGTACCCAGATAAGAAACGTAGCCATCCTGAGCGAGTTGCACGGTATTCGATGAGCCGATATTACCTCCATTCATTTCACAAGCCCAGTGACCTACAAAATAATTGCGTTCCACAGAAGATGATTGTGTCGGGTGTTGGGTTGATGATGAGTTTTGATGTTGTGATGAGCTAGTGTTTGAAGTGAAAATAGAGTTTGTACAAGCGGTCAAAAAAAACGAAAAGATGATCGATAAATGTTTTAACATTTTGATTTCCTTAAAATTTTATGCCCTCGAAATGAGGGCAAATTTATTATGCATTTTCAGATAACGCAGCTAATTGGTCAGCTTGATATTCGGTAATGATTGGTTGAATCAACTCATCAATTTTACCGTTCATCACTTCATCTAAGCGGTAAACAGTAAGGTTGATACGGTGATCCGTCACACGACCTTGCGGGTAGTTGTAAGTCCGAATTTTATCCGAACGGTCGCCCGAACCAAGCAAGTTACGGCGGGTGTCTGCTTGTTCTGCTGCTTGACGTTCTTGTTCAACTTGCACAATGCGTGAAGCCAATACTGCCAATGCTTTCGCTTTATTTTTATGCTGTGAACGCTCGTCTTGGCATTCTACTACAATCCCTGTTGGAAGGTGGGTAATACGTACCGCTGAGTCGGTGGTATTAACGTGCTGACCACCCGCACCTGATGAACGGTAAGTATCAATACGCAAATCTGCTGGGTTGATTTCTGGCATTTCCGATTCTGGTAATTCTGGCATTACTGCTACGGTACAAGCTGAGGTGTGAATACGCCCTTGCGATTCGGTTTTTGGTACGCGCTGTACGCGGTGACCACCTGATTCAAATTTAAGCTGACCATACACGCCTTCACCTGAAATTTTCACGATGATTTCTTTGTATCCGCCCTGTTCGCTTTCATTGGCAGAAAGCTCTTCGATACGCCAGCGTTTACTTTCGCAATAACGGCTGTACATACGATATAAATCGCCTGCGAAAATACCCGCTTCATCACCGCCCGTTCCCGCACGGATTTCTAAGAAGGCGTTGTATTCATCGTTCGGATCTTTCGGCAGTAAGAGAATCTGCAAGTGTTGCTCAAGTTGCTCAATTTCGGCTTTGTTTTCTGCGATCTCTTCTTCGGCAATTTCTTTCATATCAGGATCGTCTAATAGGATTTGTGCATCTTCAATATCGTTGTTGAGCTTTTTCCAGCGATTGAAGGTGCTAACCACCTCTTCTAATTGAGAATATTCTTTAGAATAAGCACGGAATTTGTCTTGATCTGAGATCACAGAGGCATCGCCTAATAATGCCTGTAACTCTTCGTGGCGTTCACTTAAACTTTCTAACTTGCTAATGATCGATTCTTTCATTGTTTTCTTTTATGTAATGGATGTAAATGAGGCGAATTATAGCGGAAATTTCCGTAAATTGCTTGAAGAAAAACAAGCGGTAATTTTTTCTGAAAAATTTGCAAGATTTCCACAAGATTTTAAGGTATTATAGACAACCTTTTTCACAAGTTTTGGGAGTAAATCGTGTCTTCTCTTTGGGCAGATTGCCTTAATCATTTACAATCAAAAGTATCGTCTACGGACTACAGCACTTGGCTACGCCCGTTACAGGCGAGTTTTAGCGATGGAGAATTAACGCTTTATGCTCAAAATCAGTTTGTTGAGAAATGGGTAAAAGATAATTTCTTGAACGAGATCATTGATCTGGCTCGTTTTTTGTCCAAGAATGAAGCGTTGATCGTCACCACTCGTGTGGGGATCCGCCCGAATGAAAAGCGCACGGAAGCAACGCAGAATGCTCAGCAAGATTTTGCTACAGGTACATTTAAAACGGGAATTAACCCAGGTCAGCACTTTGAGAACTTTGTACAAGGTCGTTCAAATCAGCTTGCCAAAGCAGTATCACAGCAGGTAGTAAACGAGCTGGGGCAGAGTCATTGTAACCCGTTGTCTCTTTACGCCAATACGGGCTTGGGGAAAACTCACCTTTTGCATGCGATCGGTAATGCGTTGCTCAAAAAAACACCAAATCTACGTATTCTTTATATTCATTCGGAACGTTTTTATCGTGATATTTTGAAAGCGATTAATACTAACAGCCAAGAAGCGGATAAACTCAAAAAATTCTACCGTTCATTGGATGTATTGATGATCGATGATATTCAGTTTTTGGCGGATAAACCGAAGGTACAAGAGGAATTTTTACACTTGTTAAACGCCTTATTTGATCAAGGTAAGCAAGTGATCTTAACCTCCAACGTTTACCCGAAAAATATTGAAGGTATTGATCCGCTGATTAAATCGCGTCTTAGTTGTGGGATTAGCTCCACGATCGAACCGCCAGAATTAGAAACCCGCGTGGCGATTTTGCGTAAAAAAGCGGAAGAACGAGGCGTGGAATTGTTAGAAGATGTAGCCTATTTGATCGGACAAAAATTACGTACTCACGTGCGTGAACTCGAAGGGGCGTTAAACTCTGTTATTGCGTGGCAGACGGTAACTCACCGCCCAATTACCATTGATATGGCACGTGAAGTATTACGTGACCGTTTTGCCGCTTATGAACAGCTGATTACGATTGAAAATATTCAGCGCGTGGTAGCGGAGCATTACAACATTAAATTGGCGGATATTAAATCGAAAAGTCGCACGCGAACCATTGCACGACCGCGCCAAATAGCGATGGCATTGGCGAAAGAGCTGACTAATCACAGTTTGCCTGAAATTGGGAGAGAGTTTGGCGGACGTGACCACACCACCGTGATGCACGCTTGCAAAACCATTGCAGAATTACGTGATACCGATACCAGTATCCAAGAAGATTACACACTTTTAACACGCAAATTATCATCTTAGAGAAAAACAATGATATAGGAATGGTTATGTTATTTACGATTACCAGAGAACAGTTACTCAAACCCTTGCAACAAGTGTGCGGTGTACTTGCAAGCCGTCCAACGTTGCCTATCATTAACAACATTTTGCTTGAAGTAGAAGGCGATCGCCTTTCTCTTACGGGAACAGACTTAGAGGTGGAACTAAGCACCCAAGCCCAATTAGCTCAAGCGGTCGATTTTTCAGGAAAATTTACCATTCCTGCCAAGAAATTCTTGGATATTTCGAAGAGTTTGCCTGAAGATAGCCTCATTTCGGTGCAGTTCGAGGAGGATAAAGCCATAGTTAAAGCAGGTCGCAGTAAATTTAGTTTAGCGACTTTACCTGCAAGTGAGTATCCAAATTTAATGGATTGGACGCCAGAAGTGGATTTCGGCCTTGAACAAGCCACTTTTGCTCGTTTAATTGATGCCACCCAATTCTCAATGGCGAACCAAGATGCTCGTTATTTCTTAAATGGAATGAAATTCGAAACCGAAGGCAATTTATTGCGCGCAGTTGCAACCGATGGGCATCGCCTTGCGGTCTGCACAATGCCACTCACGCAAGAGCTGGTTTCACACTCTGTAATCGTGCCTCGTAAAGCCGTGTTAGAACTCTCCCGCTTGTTAAGCGTAAGCAATGAAATCGTGCGTTTAGAGATTGGCTCAAGCAATATTCGTGTAACGATGAATGACGTAGTGTTTACGTCAAAATTGATTGATGGACGTTTCCCAGATTACCGCAGAGTTTTACCTCGTAATGCAGATCGTATTTTAGAAGCGGATACTGAAGTGCTCCGTCGAGCTTTAATGCGTGCAGCGATTTTATCAAACGAAAAATTCCGTGGCGTGCGTTTAATACTTGAACAAGATGTACTCAAAATCACAGCCAACAATCCAGAGCAAGAAGAAGCAGAAGAGATCATCGATGTGAACTACCAAAGCCCTGCGATGGAAGTTGGATTCAATGTGAGCTATGTATTGGATGTGTTAAATACGCTTAAATGTGAACGTGTGCGTTTTAGCCTAGTGGATGCAAGCTCAAGTTGTTTAATTGAAGATTGCGATAATAACACGGCAGAATATGTGATTATGCCGATGAGGCTGTGATTGATACGTTTTTCTATCATATGTAGGGGTGTGTTGCACACGCCCTTGTTAAATTCGCTATGATGTTTTCGGGCGTGTGCAACACGCCTTATACTTTAATCATCCTTATGCCCCTATCTCGCCTTATCATTCAACATTTCCGCAATATTCCATCTGCCGAGCTTGATCTCAGCCCGAATTTTAATTTTATTGTCGGACACAACGGCAGTGGCAAAACTAGCCTGCTTGAAGCCATTTTCTACCTCGGACACGGGCGTTCATTTAAAAGCCATATTAGCAACCGCGTAATCAATTATGAGGCAGAAAATTTTGTCTTGCACGGTAAAATTGATGAGGAAAAACATAGTTGGACGGTAGGGCTACAAAAACAGCGTTCGGGCAATACCATACTTAAAATCAATGGTGAAGATGGCAATAAAATTGCTGATCTTGCCCATCTTTTACCAATGCAAGTGATCACGCCTGAAGGATTAACGTTGCTCAATGGCGGACCGAGCTATCGCCGTGCTTTTTTGGATTGGGGCTTATTCCATCAACAGAGTGATTTTTATCCACAATGGGTCAATCTTAAACGCTTGTTGAAACAACGTAATGCCGCATTACAGCAAGTCCGAAACTACAACGAGTTGAAACATTGGGATATTGAATTGGTAAAAACCGCTCAAAATGTGACCGCTATGCGTGCCGAATATGCTGCCGCTATTACGCCTGAAATTGCCCGTCATTGTGCTTTTTTCTTACCTGAATTAGAGATTTCAGTCGGCTTTTATCAAGGTTGGGAAAAAGGTGCCGATTATACTGACATCTTACAACAAGGCTTTGAGCGCGACCGCTCACTAGGCTATACAATGTTAGGTGCACAAAAAGCGGATTTCCGCTTCCGAGCCAACGGCTTGCCTGTGGAAGATGTACTTTCTCGAGGGCAGTTAAAGCTCTTAATGTGTGCCTTACGATTAGCTCAAGGCGAATATTTAACTGCCGAGAAAGAGAAACCTTGTATTTTCTTGATTGACGATTTTGCTTCGGAGCTTGATCCCGTCAAACGTGAATTGCTCTCACAACGTCTGCGTGAAAGCCAGTCGCAAGTATTCGTTACCGCCATTACCCAAGAACAATTAAGTCAGATGCAATGGCAGAAAAATTCGCAAGATCAACTATTTGAAATTCAACAAGGGAAAATTTGCAAATGAAAACCAAAATTCCACCGCCTGTTATCTGCCTAATTTGCATGGCGATAATGTATTGCTTGCCGACCATCATTGCCTTTCCAAAGGCAACTTGGTTGGTTGTGATGTTGGTTGGATTAAGTAGCGTTATTGGCATAGCAAGCGTTATCTCATTCCGTCTTGCTAAAACGACCATCAGCCCACTTCATCCAAATCAAACCAGCCATATTGTTCAAACGGGCATCTATCGCTTTAGCCGTAATCCGATGTATCTCAGCATTGCCATTTTTCTTGTCGCATTTGCAATTTACCTTGAAAATGCCACCGCTTTATTGGTAATTCCGTTATTCATCTGGAGCATCAATTATTTACAAATTCAGCCAGAAGAACAGATGTTAGAACAAAAATTTGGCGAGGAATATTTGGTATATAAAAAATCGGTAAGACGTTGGATGTAGTAATCGAATTTTACATATAAAAATGGCTGAAGATTTCTTCAGCCATTTCTTTGTTCAATTTTTGAAATTAATACACGTCTCTCATCAATCGTCCTTCGGCAATAAGCGTGGCAATGATGTTATTGAAGTCGTCCACGAAAGACTGCCCACCAATTTTATCTGCGATCTCCAATAGTGCTTCATCTACTGCTTTACTCATTGATTTGCTGCCGCAGATGTAGAAATATGCCCCTTGCTGAATCAATTTCCAAAGCAATTCGCCTTGCTCACACATTGCATCTTGCACATAAAATTTGGCCGCTTGATCGCGTGAAAAGGCTGTGAAAAGTGTGGTGAGTACGCCTTGTGTTTGATAGGCGTTGAGCTGTTCTTCATAAAGAAAATCTTTGGCTTGATGGCGTTCACCAAAGAAGAGGTAGCTCTCTACTTTATTCGGTTGTTGTGCTAAATAATCCAAGAAACCAATATGTGGTGCGATGCCTGCCCCCGATCCAATCATCACAAGAGGCACGTTGAGATTTTCAGGTAAGTGGAATGTTGCGTTCGATTTGATGAAAATCGGTAATCTTTGCCCTTCTTTGAGGTGTGCAAGCTGATCGCTTGTTGTGCCTTGGTAACTACGTTCATTGAGATGGTAATGAACATGACGCACGCAGAGATCGACATATTCAGGGTGCGTTTTACCACAAGAGCTGATGGAATAGGCACGAGCGGTTAAATTTGGTAAGCATTCTGCAAGATCTTGTAGCGAAATGCGTTTTTCTACATCGAAATCACGCAAAACATCAATCAAATCACGCCCATATAAATAGGTTTCCAACGCTTTTTTATTGGAAATTTTGAGCAGGTTTTTCAGCTCAGCGTTATCTAAAATTTTATTTAAATCACGCAATACATTTTTGCTTAATAGGCGTAATTCCTTGTTGCGTAAGCCTTCTGCTGATTGCTCAAACCAGTTTTCATAAAGGGCTAATGCCTCATCAGGTTGTTTGACTTGCACATAAACTAGATCACCTGCTTGGTAGAAAATTCCGCTGTTTTGTAGTGATAAACGTAAGTGGTAAACGGCAGGTTCAGATTGTGCCAAGTGTTTGATTTCCAACACTTCTGCTTCGTACACAGTTTTTTCGTTATAAACTTTCACGGAAAGATCGTGGGTTAATGTTTCGTTTGCGGGTGTTTGTAGAACTTGTTGCAAGAGCGGCAGCCATTGTTTGAAGATAGCTTGATAGTTGAGATCCGCATCTACACGAGCAATCAAGGCTTTTGCTTGTTTTTGATTAAGCAAGGCTTCAATTTGTTGGCTGAAACCGCAGAATTTATCATAGCTGGTATCGCCCAAACCGAATAGGGCATAACGGCATGGGAAAGTGGTCAACTTTTCCAAAGAATTTGCAAATTCATCGGCATTGGCTGGTGGTTCGCCATCACCGAACGAGCTGGTTAAAATCAGCAATAAATCGTCCGCTTGTAGGCAAGAAAAATCTAGTTCATTTAGGGTACAAAGGCTAGGTTGGTGGGCTTGTAGCCAATCAAGCTGATAGAGCTGCTTGGCAAGTGCTTCGGTATTGCCCGATTCAGAACCGTAGGCGATATGAATATGAGAAATGGGTTGAGACATAGCAGTTCCTTTCATATATCAAGAAAGAAAAGGCGTGCCAAAGCACGCCCGAAAAGAGAATTGTTGATTATTTATCGTAGTAGTCGTCGAATACTTCTTTTGATAATTCTACGGCATCGAAGTTTTGCATTAAATCATTGATTACACGGCGCACGCTGATGTAGCTGGTGATATTGCCCGCTTCGTCAAAAATTGGCTGAACGGTGGTATCTACCACATAAACTACACCACCTTTACCTACGTTTGGCACGATACCTGTCCAAATTTTACCTGCTTGGATAGTATCCCACATATCTTTGTACACTTCTTTTGCCACAGAAGGGTGACGCACAAGGTTGTGTGGTTGACCGATTAATTCTTCACGAGAATAACCTGTTAATTTGCAGAAAAGATCATTTGCATAAGTGATCACGCCTTGTAAATCGGTAGTTGAAATCACTAAAGTGTCTTGCACTGCTTTAAGAATAACATCATTAGAAGGGACGATTTGTTCAGCCATAGTTAAACTCCGTTGGTCTGATTATCATTGAATGGAATTAAAATCACAAAATCACACCTTCTCTGTGAGAAGGCTACAATAAAATACCTGATTATTTTACTAAAGTAAATAACCGAGCAAAAAGTTAAACTATTCTTTGTTTTTTATCAAATCTCACTCTTCAACTACGCTTGAAAGGCACGAATGTTTTTCCATTGTAAAAGCGGCTTAAAAATAAGCCGCTTTTCATCATTATTTCCCTGCAAAAACTTTAATTTGCTCTGCTCCTAAATGTCCCGGTACGGTTTTTTTCAGGTTTAGATCGCTATCTAAAAAGAGATTGAATGGATAGCCACGCACTCTTGCTTTATCAATGATTTCGCCTTTTTCATCTAAAAGCACCGTGATATTTTTATATTCCAATCCTTTATACCACTCAATAAAATCAGCGGTGTCTTTTTCGCCTTTGTGATCGGGTGAAACAATGGTAATCACTTCAAAATTGCGATCTTTTTCCGCACTTAAATCATCAATTTCAGCTAATCCTGCCAAACAAATCGGACACCAAGATGCCCACATTTTTACATACACAGGTTTGCCTTTATATTGGCTTAAAGTAACTGGCTGATTGTTTAAATCTTTGAGTTGCACATCCGCCAAATTAGTTTGTGCAAAAGCGTTTAGGCTGAATGCCATTAGAAATATTGATAGTAGTTTTTTCATTGCTTTTTTCCTTTTATAGGTTTCTTTTGTTGAGGTTATGTCTTACGAAAAATTATTCGTAATTAATAAAATACCCATCACGATAATTAAAATTCCGCCACCGATTTTAAATTTATCTAAGTGTTTATTTAACCCTTTGGCACGTTTGAGCAAGCTGTCTGAGAAGAACGAAAACAGTACAAAAGGCGTTGCTAAACCAAGTACATAAACAAACATCATTGATGCACCGTAAAGTGCAGAGCCTTCATCGCCTGATAAAGCTAATACGGAAGCCAGAATCGGGCCAATACAAGGTGTCCAACCAAGACTAAAAGTTAAACCAAGGACAAATGCCTCAAGTGCGGTCGATTTTCCTGATGTTTTGATTTCCACCAATTTCGTGCGTTCCAACAAACCAATTTTGAAAATGCCAAGTTGATGAATACCTAAAATAATCACGATAACGCCAGCGATAATGCGGGTGGTGTTACTAAATAAAATATTCCCTAAAAAGCCAAAACTAAAGCCTAAACTTACAAATGTAAGGGAAAGCCCTAAAATAAATAAAAAAGTATTTAAGACTTTTTTACCGCCTTTACTCAAAATACCAAAATAAATTGGAATAATCGGGAAAATACAAGGCGAAAGAAAAGAAGCAAGCCCCGCTAAAAATACGGTTCCAATAAGGAGTTGTTGATCTAACATCCTACACCTTCTTATTTTTTAATGGATTGAATCAAATATCCGTACCCTGCCTTTTCCATTTCGGTTAACGGAATAAATTTAATTGATGCACTGTTAATGCAATAACGTAAACCGCCTTTATCTTTGGGGCCGTCATCGAATACGTGACCTAAATGGGCATTGCCCGCACGGCTTAACACCTCGGTACGTTGCATATTGAAGCTGTTGTCGGTTTCATAATGCACTACATCTTTAATGATCGGTTTTGTAAAACTTGGCCAGCCACAACCTGATTCAAATTTATCATTTGAAGAAAAAACAGGCTCGCCTGTAGTGACATCAACATAAATACCTGGTTGGAAATTATCCCAATATTCGTTACTAAAAGAGCGTTCAGTATGTTTATTTTGAGTAACGGAATATTGCAATGGTGTTAATTTCGCTTTGAGTTCTTCATCACTCGGTTTCGGATAATCTTTCTCATCAATCACAGGTTCATCTGCTTTGGTAATATCAATATGGCAGTAGCCATTTGGATTTTTCTTCAAATAATCCTGATGATATTCTTCTGCTACGATGTAATTTTTAATCGGCTGCACCTCAATTTGCACTGGTTTTTTATATTTAGTTTGAAGCTGGGCGAGAGCTTGTTCGATCACCGCTTTATCTGCCCCATCTTGATAATAAATCCCTGTGCGATATTGTCTACCACGGTCGTTACCTTGTTTGTTTACACTCGTTGGATCAATCACTTTAAAATAATATTTCAATAATTTATCGAGCGAAATTTGATTTGCATCGTAAGTGACTTTTACTGTTTCTGCGTGATCGGTTACGCCAATCATCTGATAACTGGTTTTCTCCGTATTACCATTGGCATAGCCAGAAATCGCATCTTTCACGCCGTGAATACGCTCCATATAAGCTTCCATACCCCAGAAACAACCACCAGCAAGATAAATTTCTCGAATGTTTTGTGTATTTTCCATTGCCATTTTTTGTTCTCCAGATGATGTTGAATTTTGTGTTGCTAAAGTTGGTGTTGCACAGCAAAGTGCGGTAATAAATAGAAATGTTTTTGATAGTTTCATTGTTTTTCCTTATGATGTAAAAATTAACGTTACATAAGGTTAGACGGCGGACAATCCGATTTCTTACAGATTTTTTGACAGATATATAAAAAATCAAGCGCTTGTTTAAAAACGGTTGATATTTCTTTTATTTTTATCCTTCTCGGTATACTTTATTCATCGACATAATTACGTCTCTAACCACCTTTTTTCTTTTCTTACGGTAAGTTTAAGAAAATCTAGAATAATGTTTGATCTTGATAGATTGTGGCCGTTTTCCAAATAAGTTTGGTAAGTTCTTTTTGCTTTTCAACTTTATTGATCTTATATGCCGTTTCAGCAGAAAACAATTCTATTAATTTGACTTCCAGCCAGTCTACTAATGCTCGTAACCCGAGCCAAAGAAGACAATACTTCACTGCACAACCGACAAACTACTGCTTGCAAGCCAATTGGTGCCATAGGGATGTAAATTAAATTCTCGCTCAAGCACCTAGACTTTAGGTAAAATTCCTTTTTCTGCAAGAATTCGTTTTAAGTTTTGTACAAATTGTTATTTTTCATTCATTGGTAAATGCTGTAAAGAGAAAAGATTTTAGGATTGGAGCTTGATTTAAACTTACGCAGCTATTAGCATTAGTTTTGGTTACATAGCATCAGACTAAAATTACGTTAAATGACCTAGGAGGAAATAAAAAATGAGTAGATACAATGTGAGATACCAATTCAAGAGAAAAACAACAGATCGTCTTTGGACTAGTGGAAACAGCTATGTTTCAGCAAGTAATGAGAATGAAGCCGTTTCTAAAGTTGAAAAAGATGTTTTGAAAAGATATGCAGAATTCAAATTATTTGAGGTAAAAAACGCTTGATAAAAAGAAATATAGTTGCGGTTAATTTCAATCTCACTTTTCACAAGAAAACCTATGGAACGATTAATCAAACAAACCAAAAATCCTTCATTGTACAGCTATATCGTTTCTTACGATCACGGCAATGCACCAAATCCTGATTTTAATATCTGCACGCTCGCTATTTGCAAGCCGGTCATTCGCCGTTGTGCAAAAATCGGTGATATTGTTTTAGGGTTAAGTCCGAAACGCATGGGGAATCATATTGTGTACTGTATGGTGATTGATGAAATTGTGGAATGGCAGGACTACTACCAACGTTGTAAAAATTTGACGGATTTAAACCATCGCATTCCTACCGATAAAAACCACAACGGTGATTGCATTTGGATTCACCAAGAAAACGGCGAATATGCATTGCTAGAAAGCAAATCAGGACACGACGAGTTCTGCAAACATCGTGATCTCTATTCAGGCAAACGAGTGTTGATCGGGCGTAAATATTGGTATTTCGGTTCAAATCATCCAACGCATTACATTCAACTACCAAATGCTCATCTTTCAGTCGGTCGCGGGCATCGAAAAACTACAGAACAACAACTTATTAATGAATTTATCCTCTTTTTTAATGAAGAATTAAAACAACGGGGAATCCATTCGTTAGGCAAACACGGAGACTATTTTGCATGAAAATTATTTTATCAAGAAAAGGGTTTGATAGTGGGAAAGATAGCGGTCGCTTTCCTAGCCCTATTTTACCTAATGGGAAAATCATTTCTTTTCCTATTCCTTCATCGGAAAGCAACTTATCTTGGGACGATCTGGAAACTGAAGAGATTGATCTCAAAAAAATTGTTCAAGATTTATTACCTGCAGCTTATCTGAATATTTCACTTCATTTAGATCCTGATTTGAATCGAAAAAAGGAAATGAGAACAAAGGGCTGGCGACCTGCACTTGGGCAAGTAAAAGCAGCTGCCGGTCATTTGTTAAACCAACATGTTGAAAAAGGTGATTTATTTCTTTTTCTAGGTTGGTTTAGATATATTCGACAAAATCCACAAACCGAAAATGGGAATATTACGGACCACATTTTCACGCTTTATTCGGATGGTTAGAAATTGACAAGATTATTAATGTTAAGGATATGAAAGATTTAGAACCTTACCCGTTTCTTTCAATCCATCCGCATTACTATCCTGCTGATAAAGATGAAAATAATTTGATTTTCATTGCAAAAGAGCGGTCGGATTTTGTACCGAATTCATTCGGTGGAGGCATGTTCAATCGTTTTTCATCGAATCTAATTCTCACTAAGGAAGGACATTCACGCTCAATTTGGTCGTTACCAAAATGTTTTGATGCAAGAAATAACCCTAATCACGCAATGAGTTATCATAGAAATTTAACCCGTTGGGAAGATGATTCGGATAATCAAAAGGTTATTTTGAAAACCGTTGCGCGCGGACAAGAATTCGTCCTCAATACCCAATATTTCCCAGAAGTCAAAAACTGGGTAATTAACCTTATTAAAAATCATGTTTAACAACCTAAGGAAATATTATGTCTAAAAAAATCTATGCCTGCTTGGCATTTTACTCAGCATTTCATTAAGTTTATTCGTATTGGATAAAGTCTATGAAGATGCGTTACCCAAGATTATTGAGGAAATTAACAACGGCGCAATCGGGGCTATTCTAACGGCAATTGTGACGGTTTTCTTACTACAAGGACAAACTGCAACAGAAGAAGAACGCGATAAAAACCTAACTGTGTTTGAAAAGAAACAAGAGGTTTATCACCAATTCTTAGAAAAATTAAAAGATATTGTGGAAGATGGCAAGGTGCAAATTGCGCTGAATAAAGATCCTGTAGATACCATTGATGAATTAAAGGACTTGCTGTTCCAGCTTTCTTATATCCAAATGCATAGTTCAGAAGAAACCACGCAAGCGATATTTGAACGTGTGACAAATTTAATCAAAAAAATGAATGAATTTATGATTGCAGGCACAGATAAGCAAAATTTGGTTGCTGGCTATTATGCTTCATTTGCCGAAGAGTTATTTAGCATAGTGGCAATTTTGAAAAATGACTTATATAAAACATCAAGTCACCCAATTGCCAAAGAAAGTATTAAAACTCTGTTAGATGGGTGTGATTTGTTTATTGAAGGGGAAAAACTAGATAAATATGAAATGCAAAATTATTTTTGGAATGAAATGCAAGATCAGCTTTTAGTACAAGGCATTGAGTTTGAGAAAAAAGATTTTAGCCAAGATATTACACAATATTATGCTCCTTCAGGAAAACGTCATCGCTGGTATGGTATTGAAATTCCAGTTCACACAACCCAAGATGGAGAAAATATAACCTTTAAACTGGAATTAGACAATTCGCTTTATTATGGATTCCGTCGCCCACAAGAGACAAGAGAAAACACTGAACTTGATAATAAAATTATTGAACTAACCAAATTAGTTTCATCATCATTAAATGCAAGCCCTTGGTGGTTTGGCTGTAAAAATCCCGATAAATATCATTTAAACTTTCGGAAATTAGATAGCCAAGATTTTGACTATTTCAAACACCCACAACGCCGAGCAAGAATGGTAAAAGAGTACGCAGAAGAAATAGCACACTATATTCGCAAATTCCAAGATATTGTGGAAGAGCAAAATATATAAGCACCATATTCCACAACGATTAATACTAGAAAGAAAATCAATCATTTGCTGACAATGGTTGATTTTTTCTATTTTTAAACCGCTTCATCATTTCACTTAAAGTTTTACAATTTCGTTGAAAACGACGACAATGAGGGCAAGTTAATAAATGCATTTTTAAACCCATTTTTTCTTGTAGTTCTAATGGTCGCTCATGAGAATCAGAAATTATTCGAGTGGCTTGAATACAACGCATAATTTTCTCCTAAAGTTTTTTTGATAGACAATTTTGCAACTGCAAACGGGCCCGATAAAGTGTGGTATGCAAGTTGGATGTGGTAAGCTGAGCTTCTTGACAAATTTCATCCGATGACAATTCTAAAAACTCTCTCATCATAAAAATTTTGGCATGTTTAGCGGGTAAACAAGTCAGGCAAGTTTCGAAAATCAACCAAAACTCATCAGAATACACCGTTTCCTCTTCACCCTGTAATTCGCTCGGATAATATTCTATTTTCCAATGGCCTGTATCATCAAAAAATGTATTAGTTGACTGTTCATCTTCAATTTCACTTTCTAATACAAAGCGTCCTTTCTGGCGAAGGTAATCAATAATTTTATTTTTTAGAATGGCAAAAACCCAAGTTTTAAAAGCGGCTTGATGTTTAAAATTCGCGAGATTGTTAAATGCACTTAAAAATGCTTCTTGTACTAAATCCTCAGCAAGGTCAGCATGGTGCAACTGTAACGTTGCAAATTTCAGCATTTGCGTACGAATTTGTTGGAGTTCCGTATCAGAAATAGCATTCATTTTAATTCCTTTAAAATTTTTGTAAGAAATGAAAAAGTGTTTCGTCTAATAACATGAAAGAAACAATTTCTTTCACTACTATTTTTACCACTCAAACAAGGAAATTTAAAATGAAAAATATTACATTGAAAAGCGCAATTTTAGGTATGACTATGTTATTTGGTGCGACAACCGTTTATGCAGAAGAAATGAAATCTGATGCTATGCCAATGAAATCAGAACCCATGATGAATACCCCAATGAAAAAAATGATGAAATCAGATGACATGCAAATGCACTCTGACCACATGATGAAATCTGACAATATGATGAAGTCTGATGAAATGGAAATTTGCTTTTCTTCTGTACTGATCTTTGCAGCCCAAACGTGTT
>ENA-OWMY01000140-OWMY01000140.1-metagenome-genome-assembly--contig:-NODE-140-length-22702-cov-4.735550_pt1 | contig 22702 bp, 16 predicted proteins | sample MGYA00245358_ERZ651122 | MGnify/ENA primary metagenome ERZ651122 (study PRJEB26857, sample SAMEA4031752) | metagenome | biome: human; feature: oral; material: saliva | place: Philippines | collected 2014...
TCGGATTCCGTACCCGGATTCCCTTAGCGGAGAGCGCTTTTATTTCCTGAATTGGCATTTTAAGACGTCTATTACGATTCCTGCAGGCACGCTTAAGCCGGGTAAGCTCTATAAGATTGGTTTCTACGGTAAAGACCGTCCGGAGGATGAGAATTACCCCGGTGAGTTGCTGAATGATGTTGCAGATTTCATTCCGGTACGTTCGCTTAATAAGGAATCGGCTAGCCCTGAGATGTTTCTGAAGGCTACGACGGTGAGCCCTTATGATGAGGAAAATATCCTTCAGGTACGTGCCGTCGGCTTGAAGAAGCAGCCTGGAGTCTCTTACCGTTTCTCGGTACAACATGTTGATGAGCAGGGACATCTGACCGGTCAGAAGGCGCTAGTGCAGGAGATTGCTGCTGAGAGCATCCATGACGGCACGATGGATGAGAAGCTGAACGTCCCCGGTGCGCCGCTGAATTATGACGGCTCGTACAGGCTCTTCTTGGAAAAGGTAACTGCTGGCAAGGACGGTACGGTTGAGTCGGTTGAGCGGCTTACTTCGAAGGATCTACAGCTGCAGTTGACGAAGGATAAGGAGGTCAACGCCGCCTGGGCATGGTTTAAGCACCGTCAGGTTCTTCCTGAGGTTTCTTCTGTGTGGGAGGGAAGCAATCGCCGCGATGTGACGGTGGCGCTGTACCGCCTGGCGGGTTCCCCGAAGGTTGAGCTTCCTGCGACGAGTCCTTATGGAGATGTCACCCCGGATGATCCGGACTACGCCGCGTACATTTGGGCTCGTCAGAAGGGCATTACGTTCGGTTGGGCGGATGGGAATTTCCACCCGGAGGCGGAGATGCACAACTATTCGACGGCGGCATTCCTGTATAGGTATCAGCGTTCGCGCGGTAAGATGTCGCCCAACTTGCCGACTGCCGCGCCACAGCATCGTAACGGCAGCTTGCCGGGGTCGAAGGATTCTGAGTTGAGCACTAAGAATTGGGCTACGGAGTTGGAGGAGGGTAGCGCTTTTTGGCGTGAATCTCGGTGGGCTGTGCAGCAACGCATTTGGGGCTACACCGGGTATTCGGAGGGCTGGCGAAGCGAAGACTTTGTCTGGGAGAGAACAGTCGCCTATGACTTGGCGTTGATGCTGTACCGCATGGAGCACGGCGGCAGCCACCTCAAGTAGCGCCCGATCGTGGTGATAGCTACTTTGGTTGGCTTTCGTCAAATAGGCGACTTTACGACTCTGTTTATGTGCCACTTTTATTGTGGGTGACTTTTATGTTGCCTTGCCCACCGCATTGTGAATATTCTCAACCTGCAGAGGTTGCATAGGTGCGAATTTTTCGAATGCGGTGGGTTTTTTACGCTTTCTTTTTTGTACAGTGACCAGCGTTTGTGCTTATCAGCACAATATTTAGGCATATTTTCCACGTCATGCACATACTTTTTAAAGATATACTTCACCTTAAGACATGCGATAAAACACACAGACATTTTTCGCGCTGATGACCCTTCAGGTTCCAGCACGTCTTAACTATTTGCTACGGTGTTTATGCGCACCACACTCGATGCGTGACACCGATAAAAACTGATTGGATAACAATGTCCTCACTTCCCAACCACATGCGCTTTGCGCTACCCAAAAATGTGGCCAAGAGCAGCTGCGCCATCACCCTGGCTGGCGCTATGCTCTTGCCTCTCTCCCCCGCGTTTGCCGCACCTGCTACTCCGGTAGCAACCCAGGCTGTTGAACAGGGCGAGGCTCAGGGTGCTCAGCGTCTGCAGGTTACCTCCGGCACTTTTGATATTCTCAAGGGCGGCAACGTGACCGTTAGCGGCTCCGGTTTCTCCAAGGACTTCGTTGCAGGCAAGTCGTTCCGCCTGTACGTTGTTCCGAAGGGTGAAAGCGTCGCTTTCCCGCCGCACCACCCGCGTGATTACCCCTTCTATGTTCAGGATGTTCCCGCGTCCGCTTTTGCGGCTGACGGTTCCGTGAATCTGACCGCTTCTATCGGCGCTAACTATCTGGAGGCCAATGGCTCGTCCTTCGATGTTGTGCTCGGTTACCGCGATGACGCTGAAGACGGCTGGATTCCCGCGGATGAGGTTCGTACCGAACTGAAGGTTGCGGATGTTCCCACCGTTGATTCCCCGACTCTGTCGTACGGCGCTTCGTCGGTGAATGCTTCTGAGAACGCTAAGGTCACTGTGAACGGTGCTGGCTTCCAGAACATTTCGTACAACGGTAGCGAGTCGCTGATTGTTGCGGTTCGTGCGGTTGATCCGGCGACCGGTAAGGCGACCGGCCCCGCGCTGGCTCAGTCGGAGGCTAAGTTCACCTCCTACTCTGCTTTCTTTGGTCAGTACATGGGTTACACTAACGGTCGTTTCTCGACTGTTCTGGATATCCCGGCGGGTACCTTGAAGTCCGGTAGCTCCTATGTTGTGCAGACTTTCGAGTTCAACGTTCCGGAAGATAACGATGAGGCGAACAGCCAGGCGCTGAGCACTCAGGCGTTTGTTCCGGTGAACGGCGAGAACGTTAAGAAGGCCTCTCCTTCGGTTTCTTTGAGCACTGACAAGGTGGATCTGAGCTCTTCGACCACTATCCGCGTGAAGGGTAAGGATTTCACCGTCCCGGCTGGTGCTACCGTGAACGTGCTGTTCTCGGCTGCTGAGGCTGACGGCAACCCGACCGGTGAGGCTCTGGAGAGCATCACTCTGAGCGCTGACCGTGTGGCGACCGGCGCGTTTGAGACGACCGTTAATGTTGACGGCACCAAGCTGGATGCTGATAGCCACTACGCTATTTTCGTGACTGTGAACTACGCTGATGGTGGTAGCGAGCGCATCGCGGCTGATTACCTGACTCTGACTGGTGAGTCTGCTAACAAGAAGGCTCGTGAGCGTTTCGCTGATGTTCCTGCTGCTCACGCGAACCACAATGCTGTTCTATGGGCTGCTGATCAGAAGCTGATTGATTCTCGTGAGAAGGATTGGTTCGGCGTTAATGATGATGCGACCCGCGGCGAGCTGACTGTTGCGCTGTACCGCATGGCTGGTTCCCCGAAGGTTACCCTGCCGGCTACGAGCCCGTACCCGGATGTGAAGACTGATGACCCGAACTACGCTGCGTACATTTGGGCTCGTCAGAAGGGCATTACCTTCGGCTGGGCGGATGGCAAGTTCCACCCAGAGGCGAAACTTTCGACGCGTTCTACGTTGGCGTTCCTGTACAGGTATCAGCGGATGCTCGCCTCGGCTCCTGCGCCGGAGTCGAGCAGTTTGCCGTCTTTGTCTGTGCCTAAGAATAGTAGCGTGCCGGATGATTCTCCCATCCGGGTTTCGCGCTCGCATTGGTCCGATTATGAGCGTACAGATACTGCGTTCTGGAGGGAATCGCTGTGGGCTACTCAGCAGTTCATCTGGGGTTATAAGGATTATTCTCGCCGCTACGCTGAGGATTTCAGTTTGGATTCTGTTTCTTCTTCGGAGTTGGCGGTCATGCTGTACCGCATGGAGCACGGCGGCAGCCGCCTCAAGTAGTTTCGGTGCGTGAAGTGGCTGGCGGGCTGAAATTTTCGGGCTGATTCGCCCGGTTTTGGCGTGAAGAATGCATGCTTATGATGTATTCTTCACGCCCTCAAATATCAGAATTTATATTGGGTTCTTTTTAGCGCGGGCGAGGGTATCGAAGCAACGAATGACCTTCATCAGCCAACGAGTAGGTCTCCTCGTCCACATACTTCCACGTACTCTGAGAGACCGGGACACCGGCCGGGTGCTCAATCAGGATCTTGTAGTTGCCGCAGAAATCTGCGTCGCTTTCCACGTCAGAGAAATCCCATAGGATGCTCCACCGCTCACGTTCCAGCTCAGGGATCTTCTCGCCCGCCACAATGTCAGGAACCCATTTCACGTTTTCGCAGTATTCCCACCGACCGAAGCCCACAAAACCAACTCGGACACGGGTGCCTTCATTATTGGGCCAGAAGTCGTCATCCCACTTGAAATCCGTGAAATACTTGAATCCCTCACTCATAGGCTTCACGGCTTCCATCAGATGCTCAACCACCTCACAGGTGTCAGCCTCGAAAGTCACATAGCCTACTGCCATAGAGATATTAGCCATCTCAAAATCTCTTCTGTCGTATTTACAAGTACACCTCTAGTATCCCTCCTTCCCAGAATTTTCTTGCGTATGGTTCTGGGCGGAATACTGTTCTGGCTGGAGTCATTCGTTCCGTAAGGAGTCTCGGTGGGCTGTGCAGCAACACATCTGGGGCTACGCCGAGGATTGGCGACGCGAGTACTTTACTTGGGAGCAAACGACTACCTACGACTTGGCGGTCATGCTGTACCGCATGGAGCACGGCGGCAGCCGTCTCACATAGTGTCTCGCCGTGGTGTTATCCATTCTGGTTGGCTTTCGTCAAATAGGCGACTTTACGACTCTGTTTATGTGCCACTTTTATTGTGGGTGACTTTTATGTTGCCTTGCCCACCGCATTGTGAATATTCTCAACCTGCAGAGGTTGCATAGGTGCGAATTTTTCGAATGCGGTGGGTTTTTTACGCTTTCTTTTTTGTACAGTGACCAGCGTTTGTGCTTATCAGCACAATATTTAGGCATATTTTCCACGTCATGCACATACTTTTTAAAGATATACTTCACCTTAAGACATGCGATAAAACACACAGACATTTTTCGCGCTGATGACCCTTCAGGTTCCAGCACGTCTTAACTATTTGCTACGGTGTTTATGCGCACCACACTCGATGCGTGACACCGATAAAAACTGATTGGATAACAATGTCCTCACTTCCCAACCACATGCGCTTTGCGCTACCCAAAAATGTGGCCAAGAGCAGCTGCGCCATCACCCTGGCTGGCGCTATGCTCTTGCCTCTCTCCCCCGCGTTTGCCGCACCTGCTACTCCGGTAGCAACCCAGGCTGTTGAACAGGGCGAGGCTCAGGGTGCTCAGCGTCTGCAGGTTACCTCCGGCACTTTTGATATTCTCAAGGGCGGCAACGTGACCGTTAGCGGCTCCGGTTTCTCCAAGGACTTCGTTGCAGGCAAGTCGTTCCGCCTGTACGTTGTTCCGAAGGGTGAAAGCGTCGCTTTCCCGCCGCACCACCCGCGTGATTACCCCTTCTATGTTCAGGATGTTCCCGCGTCCGCTTTTGCGGCTGACGGTTCCGTGAATCTGACCGCTTCTATCGGCGCTAACTATCTGGAGGCCAATGGCTCGTCCTTCGATGTTGTGCTCGGTTACCGCGATGACGCTGAAGACGGCTGGATTCCCGCGGATGAGGTTCGTACCGAACTGAAGGTTGCGGATGTTCCCACCGTTGATTCCCCGACTCTGTCGTACGGCGCTTCGTCGGTGAATGCTTCTGAGAACGCTAAGGTCACTGTGAACGGTGCTGGCTTCCAGAACATTTCGTACAACGGTAGCGAGTCGCTGATTGTTGCGGTTCGTGCGGTTGATCCGGCGACCGGTAAGGCGACCGGCCCCGCGCTGGCTCAGTCGGAGGCTAAGTTCACCTCCTACTCTGCTTTCTTTGGTCAGTACATGGGTTACACTAACGGTCGTTTCTCGACTGTTCTGGATATCCCGGCGGGTACCTTGAAGTCCGGTAGCTCCTATGTTGTGCAGACTTTCGAGTTCAACGTTCCGGAAGATAACGATGAGGCGAACAGCCAGGCGCTGAGCACTCAGGCGTTTGTTCCGGTGAACGGCGAGAACGTTAAGAAGGCCTCTCCTTCGGTTTCTTTGAGCACTGACAAGGTGGATCTGAGCTCTTCGACCACTATCCGCGTGAAGGGTAAGGATTTCACCGTCCCGGCTGGTGCTACCGTGAACGTGCTGTTCTCGGCTGCTGAGGCTGACGGCAACCCGACCGGTGAGGCTCTGGAGAGCATCACTCTGAGCGCTGACCGTGTGGCGACCGGCGCGTTTGAGACGACCGTTAATGTTGACGGCACCAAGCTGGATGCTGATAGCCACTACGCTATTTTCGTGACTGTGAACTACGCTGATGGTGGTAGCGAGCGCATCGCGGCTGATTACCTGACTCTGACTGGTGAGTCTGCTAACAAGAAGGCTCGTGAGCGTTTCGCTGATGTTCCTGCTGCTCACGCGAACCACAATGCTGTTCTATGGGCTGCTGATCAGAAGCTGATTGATTCTCGTGAGAAGGATTGGTTCGGCGTTAATGATGATGCGACCCGCGGTGAGCTGACTGTTGCTCTGTACCGTCTGGCTGGTTCCCCGAAGGTTAATCTGCCGGCTACTAGCCCGTACGCGGATGTGAAGACTGACGACCCGAACTACACTGCGTACATTTGGGCTCGTCAGAAGGGTATTACTTTCGGTTGGTCTGATGGTAAGTTCCACGCGAATGCGTCTGTTTCTAACGCTACTGTTGCGGCGTTCCTGTACCGTTTTGATGGTAAGAAGCCGGTTGCTGTGACTGAGGCGCCGTACACCGATGTGAAGGTCGGCTCTGCGTTCTACCGTGAGATTGCGTGGGCTAAGCAGCAGAAGCTGCAGGTGTTCCCTGGTTCTGAGTACCACCCGTCTGCACTGGTGAGCCGTGGTGAGCTGGCTGGTTTCTTGATGAACTACAAGGTCCGCTAGAGCTCTATAGGGTCTGCTAGGGCTAGTCTCTAGGGTCTAAAGATTATGCCGGGCTGGCGGTGATGAAACGTTGGTTTTATCCCGCTGGCCCGGCTTTTCTGTGTCTTCTGCCGGGTGTTTGATAGGAGCCTGCGGGATGCTCAAAAGGGGCGTGATCGGAGCTGTTATCCGCTGCTGTTCCGCGGTTTTTCAGGGTATTTTTGCCGATTATCACGCTAGTGTGGGCTGTACCGCATGTGGGGCGCGCCTCATGCAGTACCCGCTATTGGGCGAATTTTTGGAGTGCTCCACTCCCCTTTTTCAAGATTGTTCTGTGGAGTGTAAATTAATATTTTTCAAGCCGTAGTTTATGCTTAGGACTGTCGCGCTCTTGAGCGCGCACCCTTATCCGGCTGGGTGCGCGGAACTAGAGGGAGCCTATCACACACCGATACATCAACCACATTGAGGATTTATGTCCCAGGATTTTAAGCAGTCGACTGATACTGCCCATAATTCTTCTGCACCTCTGCTTGCGCCGGAGGGTACCCCCGACACTTCTTCTCAGGATGCTTCTAAGAAGCGTAAGCGCCGCCGTATTGAGCTGGCTGTTGGCGCTGTGGCACTGGCGGGTGTTTTGTATCTGCCTTTCTCCCCTCTTTTCTCTTTCTATGATTCGTCGGAGGCGCGTCTTTCGTCGGCGGATACTGCTGCGCCGGCGACCGCTTCGACTGCTTCTGCTTCTGCTTCTGCCCTGGTGTCGAGTTCTTCGACTCAGGGCCCGAAGATTCTGCGTCCGTCCGTGACGGCGCCGGATGCGAACACTATTTTTGTTGATGCTCCTGAGGATTCTGCGTACTATGCGGGTATCCGTTGGGCTGTTCGCACCCAGACGATGGAGCCGGTTTCTGAGGACCATTTTGGTGCTGAGGATCCGGTGAATCGTGGCGAGTTGATCACCATGTTCTATAGGCTGGCGGGTTCGCCGGCGGTGACCCGTCCGGAGCATTCGCCGTATGCGGATGTTGATGAGTCTGACCCGGACTATGATGCGTACCTGTGGGCGCGTCAGGAACGCATTACTTCCGGCTGGGTTGATGGCAAGTTCCATGCGGAGGCGCGCCTGTCGAATGCTTCTGCTGCGGCTCTTCTGTACCGTGCTGATGGTGCGCAGAAGATTCAGATGTCGGGTACTTCCCCGTTTAGCGATGTGTCGTCTGCAACTCCGTTCTACCGTCAGATTGTATGGGCGTCTCGCCATGGTGTGTCGACGGTGTCTGAGGGTAATGCTTTTGAGCCGACGGCTCAGACCTCTCGTGGTCGTGTTGCGATGATGATGTACCTGTATTTCCGCACTTCCTAATTTTCGTGCTTCGTTTCTGTGCTTCGTTTTAGTGCTTTGCTTTAGCGTGTTTGCTGGCCCCGTACTCCTGATTGGGAGTGCGGGGTTCTGTTTTTGAGCTTCTGTTTTTCAGGTTTTAGCGTGCTGAGTTCAGTTCTTAGCGGCTGGTCAACCTGTGAAAACCCTCAGAACCTTCAAGCCTCTCTTGAGTGTTCCTGATATCTGTTCAACCCTTTGCTAGGGTGAAAGTATCCCCTGGATCGACGGGGATATTCGACCACTTCTCATTGGGTTGGCGCAGATTCGACGAAGATTCCTCACCACCTTTTAGAAACTGCATCGGCGCGATGGGTTCGACCGATAAGGAATGATTATGTCCGCTCTTCCGAATTTCAAGGCTTCGTCCTTCTTCCGTGCAGCACGGGGTTGCGGTGCATTGGCGTTGGCTGGCGCGATGGTTCTGCCGATGACTCCGGCACTCGCCCAGGATGCGGCACCTGTTGCTGATGCACCGGCGGCAAATGCTGTGACTCCCAAGCCGGCTGCTCAGGACGCAGTGGCACAGCCGACGTACTCCGCTGATTATGACGGTATTCTTTACACCGGCGAGGGTGGCACCGTGACTCTGAAGGGTGCCGGTTTCACTAAGCAGTGGCGTGAGCAGCACGGCACCGTTGTCTTCTACATTGCGGCTACGAAGGACCGCCCCGGTAACGCTGAGCCTTCCACGTCGATGCTCCGTTTTGAAGAGGGTAAGGACTTCACCATTGCCGATGACGGCACTTTTGAGGCAAAGCTGACCATCAAGGCTAGGGCCTTGGAGAGTTTCTACACTCCCATCGATTATTTCCCGGGTATCACCCTGGACGAGGTGCGTTACGAGATGGGTATTTTGACCGAGGCTAAGGGCCAGCCGCAGTCGAGCATTAAGGATATTTGGGCTCGTAAGAACGTTATTGACCACGACCCGATGTACACCCGCGCTTACCATCCTGAGGTCATGGCACCTAAGTTGAAGTACGATGCGCTGAAGGACACCACGAAGGATCAGGAGCTGCTGGTCCAGGGTGAGGGTTTCGTTGGGGAGGAGCTGCCTGGCCGCGAGGGTGCCATGTACGTGATTCGTGAGAAGGGCACCGGCACGCCCGTCCTGGCGATGAGCGATATGAAGTCCTACTATGAAGGTCCCGATGGCGTAACCCGCCTGGAGGGAGGCACTCTTTACCGCACCATCAAGATCCCCGCAAACACCCTGGATCCGTCTAAGCAGTACGTCATTGAGGTGTGGAGCGACTACGACTACGACCTCACCAAGAAGGACAGGCCCCTCATCACCCCGATTGTGGGTTATGCGCCGGAGCACCGCGGTGTTCTTATGGCTCGTCAGGATCTGAAGTTTGAGGGTGTTCAGGACTTCGCGGATGCTACCGTACCTAAGGGAGAGTACAAGAGCCTGATTTCTAAGCTCACCTACCAGGAGCAGCAGCAGCGCGCTACTCGCGGCGAGCTGACGGCTGCGCTGTACGCTCAGGCTGGTAGCCCCAAGGTGAACCTCCCGGTGGTCTCCCCCTGGCCGGATGTAAAGACCACCGATCCGAACTACCCCGCCTACGTGTGGGCTCGTCAGAAGGGCATTACCTTCGGCTGGTCTGATGGTAAGTTCCACGCGGATGCCGGCATTTCGAACGCTACGGTTGCGGCATTCACCTACCGTGCAGCGGGTTCCCCGGCGGTATCGGGTGTGTCTTCCTTTACCGATGTGAAGCCGGGTTCTGCGTTCTACCGTGAGATTCTGTGGTCCACTCAGCAGTATGTCATTACTCCGGATTTCGGCACTTTTAATGCGACGGACCTGGTGAATCGTGGTCAGCTGGAGCAGATGCTGTTCAACTTCCAGAACCGTGCTAAGTAAAACCGCGCCAAGTAAAGCGGACTAGTTCCAATCTGAACACCCCGTGTTCCTGAATGGTTTTCCATTCGGGTGCACGGGGTTTTTTGCACCATTTTTCCATGCCTATTCTTTGAGTGTTCGCAGAGTCATTGAGGCACAAAAATTTCAGGACTTTCAACCATCCCTTGAGTTTTCTTGCAATTTCTCATTGAGAGTTTGATAGGGTGAGAATACCCTCGAAACCGACGGGGGTACTCAACCACTTTCTCATTGGGTCAGCGCAACTTCGACGGCGAAGATTCGGCAGAAACTCCCCCATAGAAGACGCACTCATCCATTGGGACATACTTCTAAGGATGTTCTATGTCCTCACTTCCGAACTCTAAGTCTTCATTCCTGCACACGGCTCGCAATTGCAGTGCACTGGTACTGGCGGGCGCGCTGGTCCTGCCGATGACTCCGGTACTCGCGCAGGATGCAGTACCGGCGGCTAATACGCCGGTAGTCAATGCTGCTACTCCGCAGCCGGTTACGCAGAATGCCGCGAAGCCGACCTACTCCACTGATTACGGCGGTACCTTGTACACCCATGAGGGTGGCACGGTTAAGGTGAAGGGTGCTGGCTTCACGAAGGAATGGCGTGAACAGCACGGCACCGTGGTCTTCTATGTTGCCGCCGAGGAGAACCATGCCCATGGGGTGGAGCCTATTACGGATATGCTTCGTCTTGAAGAAGGTAAGGACTTCACCATTGCTGACGATGGTACCTTCGAATCCACGATGACTATCGAGGCTCGTGCCCTGACGACCTACTACAACACCCTGGACTCCCACCAGCTTACTGAACTCACCAACGTACGTTACGAAACGGGCATCCTCGCCGAGCCGAAGGGGCAGCCGGCCTCGACTATTGAGGATATTTGGGCTCGCAAGAACGTTATTGACCACCACCCAATGTACACGTCCGATTACCCCCGCACCCCTGAGACTTTTGAGTCTTTTGCTCCCAAACTGAAGTACGACCCGCTGAAAGACACTACGCAGGATCAGGATCTGGTCATTAAGGGCGATGGATTCAACGGACCTACCGTTCCCAGTCGTTACGGCATGTTTTATGTGATTCGTGAGAAGGGTGCTTTCACCCCGGTACTGCTTATGAGTAGCATCATGCGTTACGGCACTGATGACGAGTATTACTTTGATATTTTTCCGAGTAATCCTCTCGAGATGATTAAAATTCCGGCGAATACGCTGGATCCGTCTAAGCAGTACGTTATCGAAGTATGGGGCGATAGCGGTTACCAGCATCGAGGTACCCACACGTTCATTACGCCTGTTGTGGGTTTGGCTCCCGAGTATCTTGGTACTCTGCATGCCCGTCAGGACCTGAAGTTTGAGGGTGTTCCGGAATATGCGGACGCTCTTGTGCCCGAGAACAAGCCGCGCGCAAAGTTTAAGTCAAAGCTTGGCTTCTATGAGCAACGGCAGCACGCCACCCGTGGTGAGTTGGCTTCGCTCCTCTATGCGCAGGCAGGTAGCCCCAAAGTTGACCTCCCTGAAGCCTCCCCGTGGCCGGATGTGAAGATTGACGATCCGAACTACGCCGCCTACATTTGGGCTCGTCAGAAGAGCATTACCTTCGGCTGGTCGGACGGTAAGTTCCATGCGAATGCCAGCATTTCGAACGCTACCGTTGCGGCGTTCACCTACCGTGCGGCTGGCTCCCCTGCAGTGCCGGGTGTTTCTCCTTTCACGAATATTAAGCCGAATTCCGCGTTCTATCGCGAGATTCTGTGGTCTGCCCAGCAGTATCTCTTTACCACACACTATGGCACTTTTGATGCAACACATATGGTGACTCGTGGTGAGCTGGAGGAAGCAATGTTCAATGTCCAGAACCCCGTTCAGTGGAACCACGCTAAGTAAGGCGACCTAGCTCTGCACTGGTTACCCCGTGTTCCTGTGTAGGTTTTTATACACAGGAACGCGGGGCTTTGCTTTAGGGCTATCAACCTGTGAAATACCTCAAAACCTTCAAGCTTCTCTTGAGTGTTCTCTGATATCTACCTGAGGGTTTGGTAGGGTGAAAATGTCCCCGAAACCGACGGGGCTTCCAACCACTTTTCTCATAGGGTGTGTGCAGATTCAACGGCGAATTCCCTACCCGCCGTTGAGCCCGCAGATTCCTGCGAGAAACGACTTTAAGGATGTGTTATGTCCTCGCTTCCGAACTCTAAGTCTTCTTTCCTCCGCGCAGCTCAGGGTTGCGGCGCGCTGGCGTTGGCTGGCGCGATGGTTCTGCCGATGACCCCGGCGCTGGCTCAGAATGCGGCTCCTGCCGCTGATGCCGCCGTTGTTGCCGCCACCCCTCAGGCTGCTCACCAGGTCGCTGCGGCCACCCCAACCCTGAACGTTTCGATCCCTGACGGTTACAAGTACGACGGCGTGAACGCATCCCTCGTTACGACCGAGGGTGGTACCGTCCATGTGAAGGGCGCGGGCTACACCAAGGAGTGGCGCGCTCAGCACGGTACCGTGGCGCTGTACATTGCCCCCGCGAACTACGCGCCCTCCGGCTATGAGATTCCGACTTCGAAGATGCTGCGCTTTGTGGAGGGTCAGGACTTCACCATTGCCGATGACGGCACTTTTGAGGCTGACCTGAAGGTTGAGGCGTACAAGCTTGCCGCCTACTACTTCGTTGATGATGACAACTTCCACGATCCGACCGGCGGCACCAAGTACGATGTCCGCTACGAGATTCACGTGGTTGCTGAGCAGAAGGGTCAGAAGCCGCTGACCGCTCAGGAACTGTGGACCAGCAAGAACGTGGTGAGCACCCAGGCTCTGAACACTCTGGGTAAGAGGGCAGAGCCGTTCGCACCGCGTCTGGGTTACAACGGTGTGGCTGATCCCGCAAAATCACAGGATCTGAACGTTGGCGCTCAGGGCTTCCACGGCAATATCGACTCCGTTAAGGGCGTTCAGTTCGTGGTTCGTGAGAAGGGCTCGAACACCCCGGTTCTGGCAACCAGCGACATTATCGAGTTTGACCACCCCACCATGTACTCGGCGTACCGTGACGGCAACCTGTACGGTAAAGTACATGTTCCGGCAAACACCTTGGATGCTTCGAAGAAGTACGTGATTGAGGTCTGGGCTAACGATGGTTACAGCGAGAGCGGCGAGCTGATTGCACCGGTCGTGGGCAAGCCTACCGAGGGCCGCGGCACCCTGCTCGCATGGCAGGACCTGGATCTGAACGGCACGAACGGTTACAGGGATGCAAACCTGCCCAACGCTCAGGATCCCAAGAAGGACGATGACCAGAAGCCTGCTCCTTCCGATGAGAAGCTGAAGACTCCTGCAACCCGCGGTGAGCTCGCAGCTGCCCTGTACGTTCAGGCGGGCACCCCCGAGGTGAAGCTGCCCGAGACCTCCCCCTGGCCGGATGTGAAGACTGACGACCCGAACTTCCCCGCTTACGTGTGGGCTCGTCAGAAGGGTATTACCTTCGGCTGGTCTGATGGTAAGTTCCACGCGGATGCCGGTATTTCGAACGCTACCGTTGCGGCGTTCGCCTACCGTGCGGCTGGTTCGCCCGCGGTTAAGGGCAACTCCCCTTACAGCGATGTTGCTCCCGGTTCGGCGTTCTACCGTGAGATTCTGTGGGCTCAGCAGAACAAGGTGGTGCTGAACGCTAGCGGCACTTTTGATGCTCAGCACATGGTGACTCACGGTGAGCTGGAGACTTTGATTGAGGCATTCCAGGCTCGCGCTAAGTAAGGTCGTTTAGACCTCCTGCGTCTCCCTCGGGTTTTACCTTGAGGGCGCGTGCGGAGCGTCCGATAACCCTCTGGTTCCCCGTGCTCCCGAATGGTTTTCTGTTCGGGAGCACGGGGTTCAGCTTTTATCAGCTAACTGTTGTGTGAGATTTCTCGAAACCTTAAAGTATTCCTTGAGTGTTTCCTGACAATCGTTCAACGCTTTGATAGGGTGAGGATATCCCCGAAACCGAGGGGGATTTTCAACCACTTTTCTCATAAGGTGCGGCAGATTCAACGGCGAATTCCTTACCCGCCGTTGAACCTGCAGAGCCCTGCGAGAAACAACTTTAAGGATGTGTTATGTCCTCGCTTCCGAACTCTAAGTCTTCATTCTTCCACGCGGCTCGAAACTGCAGTGCACTGGTACTGGCGAGCGCGATGGTCCTGCCGCTGACCCCGGCGTTAGCCCAGGACGTAGCGCCCACCGCAAACGCGCCCGCTGCTAACGCACCGGCTGTAAATGCCCCCGCCCCTGCAACTCAGGATGTCGCGGATGAGCCGTCTTTCACCGTTGTCTATGAGGATTACTACTACCAGGACGGCCGTGACGTCTTCAAGCAAGAGGGCGACGGCCTGTACACCGGTGAGGACAGTAAAATTACGGTTCTGGGCACCGGCTTCACCAAGGAGTGGCGCAAGCAGCACGGCAAGGTAGTCATCTACATCGCGCCCGAGGAGAACGTCCCCTACAACGCCCATCAGGTGACCGATACCCTCTTGCGGTTTGAAGAGGGCAAGGACTTCACCATTGACGATGACGGCACCTTTGTCGCCCCGCTGAAGGTTGAAGCTAATACTTTGCCGAGTTACTACACTCTCACGGAGTATTTCCCGGATATGACTCTGGACAAGGTGCGTTACGAGGTTGGCATCCTCGCCGAGCCCGAGGGCCAGCCGCAGTCAACCGTTCAGGATATCTGGGCTCGCAAGAACGTTGTGACGCATCACGGTCTGAGCACCAATGATTATCACTTCGATACCTTCGCACCTAAGTTGAAATACGACGCTTTGAAGGACCCCACGAAGGATCAGGAGCTGCTGATTCAGGGTCAGGGCTTCGTAGGGACTGACATCCCTGGCGTTGAGGGCATGATGTACGTCATTCGCGAGAAGGGCACGGGTTCCCCCGTTCTGGTTATGAGCGAGATGAAGCATTACATCCACGGTGATGATGAATATGAGACGAGCCTGGAGGGAGGCTTCGCTTTCGTCAATCTCAAGATTCCCGCGAACACGCTGGATCCGTCCAAGCAGTACGTCATTGAGGCGTGGAGCGACTACGGTTACCCCAGCAAGACGGATAAGACTCTCATCACCCCGATGGTGGGTTTTGCCCCGGAGCACCGCGGCGTTCTTTTGGCGCACCAGGATTTGAAGTTTGAGGGTGTCCAGCGGTTCACGAATGCTTACGTACCCGTAGAGGAACGTATGTACTTTTCGACATCGCTGAACGACGAGGAACGGAATCAGCCCGCCACCCGCGGTGAGCTGGCTTCCGCCCTTTATGAGATGAAGGGCAGCCCCAAGGTGGACCTTCCTGAAGTCTCCCCGTGGCCGGATGTGAAGACGGACGATCCGAACTACGCCGCCTACATTTGGGCTCGTGAAAAGGGTGTTACCTTCGGCGGGTCCGACGGAAAGTTCCACGCGGAGGACAGTCTCACGAATGCAACCGTTGCCGCAATGATTTACCGTGCGTCTGGTTCACCGGAAGTATCAGGTGTTTCGTCATTCCCGGATGTTACGCCGGATTCCGCATTCTATCGTGAGATTCTGTGGGCTACCCAGCAGAATGTTATTACTCCCGAGACCGGCATGTTTGAACCGAATCATGCTGTGACCCGCATTGAGTTGGAGTGGATGTTGTTTTATTACCGGCATCGTGTGATGAACCCTATCACTACCGGTCTGTATCGCATTGCTAACTAAGTTAGCCCGGGCCGGCTCTAGCCCGGGTACCCCGTCACAACGGACAGGGTACCCGGGCTCTTGCGCAATGACTTTTGCACAATAACTCTTGGCGCTGAGGGAATCCGCGCGGATTCTTCTAGAGTTCTCGCCCTAGAGTTCCCACGCGGGGGCTGCGGCGGTGCTTGCCGAGTGCGCATCCTGACCGGTTGCCACGCCGGTAGAGACGGTGAAGTCCCACGGGTCACTGTTGAGTGCAGACAGCTTCGTTTCGATGGTGAAACCGCGCTCAGCGAGCAGGGCACGCAGGCGGTTTGCCGCCGACTGCAGCCAGAGGGATTCGCTGGCGGCGTGGGAGCAATCAATCAGGGCGATGTTGCTGCCGTCGACTCGTGCGGTTTCGCGGAATTCGCTGGCGGGGTGGTGGCGCAGGTCGGCGGTAATGTACACCTGCGCGTCGGTAGCGCGCACAGCATCGAAGAGGGAGTCACCGGCACCACCGCAGAGGGCGACGCGGCGGATCGGCTGGTCGGCGCGTCCGGCGATACGCAGGCCGCCGGCGGTTGCGGGCAGTGCCGCAGCGAGGCGTTCTGCCAGTTCCTTGAGGGTGATTTCTTCGGGCAGGGTGCCGAGGCGGCCGGTGCCTACCGCGTGTTCCTGCTCGTCGAGTACCTGGGTTTGCGCTTCGGTGAGCGGTTCGCGGTCGATCAGGCCGATAGCGTCGCAGAGTGCTTCGTTCACACCTTCAACGGCGGCATCTGCGTTGGTGTGCGCGCCAAGCAGGCCACATCCGCCCTCGATGAGGGTGTGCAGAACGTTGCCTTTGTAGTCGCTGTCGGGGATGAACTTTGCGCCGCGGAGTAGCAGCGGGTGGTGGGTGATGAGCAGCTGTGCGCCTTCGGCTGCGGCTTCTTCGGCGGTGGCGGTGAGGGCGTCTACTGCGAAGAGGACGGTGCTCACTTTAGCGGTGCCGCGTCCGGCGACGAGGCCGGAGGCGTCCCATCCGGCGGCGAGCTGCGGCGGGAAGAGCGTGTGGAAGGCGTCGACGACTTCTGCGAGGGTGGGGGTTTCTAGTTTTTCAGTCATACCTCTATTGTGGCAGGTGGCGGGGCTGCGGGCGGTTTATGCCGAAGCCTGCGGCTGTGCAGGAATATTGTGCGGCGCGGCGGTGTTCTTTAGGTAGTGTAGTTTTCTAAATGTTAGTTCGAGACTCACTATTCGAGGAGGAATCATGACTGATGTTGTACTTGCCGGCGGCTGTTTCTGGTGCCTGGATGCGGTGTACCGCCAGTTCCGCGGGGTTGAGGCGAGCGTCTGCGGCTACACGGGCGGCGATACTCCCGACCCTGATTATCGTTCGGTGTGTTCGGGTACGACCGGGCATCAGGAGGCGCTGAAGCTCAGCTTTGACCCGCAGGTGATTGACCTGGACACGGTGTTGGATATTTTCTTCACGAGCCACGATCCGACGAGCTGGGATCGTCAGGGTGCGGATACCGGTTCGCAGTACCGTTCAGTGCTTTTCTACGCGGATGAGCAGCAGCGTGAGTCGTTTGAGCGTGCGGTGGCGCGTGCTCAGCAGCTGTACCCCTCCCCCATCGTTACGGAGATTAAGCCCTTGGGCGTGTTCTATGAGGCGGAGGAATATCACCAGAATTATTACGCGTTGAATCCGGCGCAGGGTTATTGTGCGTTTGTGGTGAGCCCGAAGGTGGCTCAGGCGCGCCGTAATTTTGCATATCTGCTCCGTTAGCTGTTCTGCTAGTCGGTGCAGCCGGTTCGGTCGAGGCGTATTACGTTGTTCACCCCGTAGCTGTCTTTTGTTGTGTGGCAGCTACGGGGTTTCTTCATATGCGCTGGGCTATTTGTTGTTCGCCTGCGCTTTAGGGTTGCCATAAGGTACGCCCGGTATGATGGGGGTGTCGACTCACTCCCCCCCTCATCCGTTGACTTGTCCGTTGACCTCACCGAAAGACTGCTGATGACTAGCTCCTCTTTTAAGCCCGTCGCTTTGAGCCGCCGCGCCGTGTTGGGTGCGGGCGGTGTTGGTCTTGCCGCCGTGTTGTCTGCGTGTGCGCGTACGGTGCATCCGCCGGCTGATATTGCTGAATCTGACTCGGCGAGCCCGTCTGCTTCGCCGGCGTTGCCGTCTGCGAATAAGTCGTATAAGGGTAAGGTCACCTTCGATAACTTTGAGAAGAACGGCGAGTACGTTCCTGCCACAGCTGAGAAGAAGGCGCAGAATGTGCCCAAACCGATTATGCCGGAGAAGGTGCAGGAGCTGAGTATTGACGGTATTTATGCGCTGATTGGCTATTGGATTTCTAGCTTTAATTATTTGGCGTTGACGGGTGATATTGAGCCGTTGAAGAAGACGGATCCTAGTAGTGAGTACTATAAGGAGCTTGAGCCGATGGTCAAGCTCTATGAGACGGGGCGCGGCTGGATTTATGACACGAGTGAGCCGATGTCTGTGTATCTGACGACGGATACTCCTACGCAGATTGAGGGTGACCGTATTCTTTATTTCTGGCGTGCCCGTTCGCTGGTTGATCAGAATGGGAAGAGGCATCTGACGGAGGGCGATAACCGCGATAAGTCCCTGGTTGGGGCGGCGGATGCGCAGGGCCAGGCGATGAGGATTGTTGTGGAGTATAAGGAGGGTGCTTGGTTTATGAGCACTCAGAAAGATAAGGATGCTGATAAGAGCACGGAGTCTGTGAGCCCTTCAGCATCCTAGTGCACTCTTTGCAGCTTTTGAAGTTTTTCTTCGCAAAAGGATATAAGTAGCGACATTTGATAGCTACTCACGTGTTTAGGGTATGATGGGTGTGTCAACTCACTCAATTCCCTTTGTTGACTTCCTTTGAAAGGCTGATCATGACGAGCCCTTCCTCCACTTCTGCTGGCGTGAGCCGCCGCGTGGCGCTGGGTGCGACCGGCGCCGGTATGCTGGCTGCATTGACGGCGTGTGCCAGCGATATTCGCCCGCTGGCTGATGGTAGCGCATCCAGCTCTCCTTCTGCTTCTGCGAGTGCGTCCGAAAGCACATCCGCGAGCGCCTCAGCTAGTGCTTCTGCTTCTTCCCGCAAGTCCTACAAGGGCTTTGTGAAGTTCGATAACTTCGAGAAGAACGGCGAGTACGTTCCCGCTACGGCTGAGAAGAAGGCACAGAATGTGCCGAAGCCCCTCGTTCCTGCAAACATGAACGATCAGAACGTTGACGGCATATACGCGTTCATTGGCTACTGGCTGGCGAGCTTTAACTATGCGCTAATGACGGGTGATACTGAGCCGATGAAGAAGGCTGACCCTGCAGATGTGTATGTTACGGATTTCCAGGAATTTGCGTATATGTACGAGAATGATCTGGGTTGGATGTATGGTGTGGATACCCCGGTTACTATTGAGCTGATTACTGGTTCGCCTCAGAAGGTTTCCGGTAGCACTACCCGTTATAACTGGCCAGCTTACATGAACGACAGCCCTGATGCGAAGATCCATCGTGAGGGCAAGTCTGACGTACCTTTTAAGACGGCTTCTAGCCCGAACGGCAAGCTGATGAAGGCTATTGTGGAGTACAAGGATGGTAAGTGGTTTATGCTCACCGGCGATGAGGACTCTTCTTCGAAGGCTTCTGACTCTTCCTCCAGTTCTTCTTCTGTATAAGATTCTCGTCGTACTGAATGAAGACATAACAGTTTGAGATGAGCTTCTCCCCCGCCTGCGGTAATGTACCGTGGGCGGGGTTACTTTATATCGAGACTCGGTGATGCTTTGCGGCGGTATTAGGTTGCTTTGTCATCGGCGCCAAATGACGGCCGCTGATGGATGTCTGTCTGTTTGCCGGTATGATGGGGTTGTCAACTCACTCAATTTCCTTTGTTGACTTCCTATGAAAGGCTGATTATGACGAGCCCTTCCTCCACTTCTGCTGGCATGTCCCGCCGCGTGGCACTGGGTGCGACCGGTGCCGGCGTGCTGGCTGCATTGACTGCGTGCGCTAGCGATATTCGCCCGACGGCTGAAGGTTCGGCGTCTAGCTCTGCTTCCGCGGGTGCTTCCGAAAGCGCCTCGGCTGCTGCTTCTTCGGACAAGTCCTATAAGGGCTTCGTGAAGTTCGATAACTTCGAGAAGAACGGCGAATACGTTCCCGCCACTGCCGAGAAGAAGGCGCAGAATGTGCCCAAGCCCCTCGCCCCGGGGAACATGAACGAAGATAACGTTGATGGCATGTATGCGTTCATTGGCTACTGGCTGGCGAGCTTTAACTATGCGCTAATGACCGGTGATACTGAGCCGATGAAGAAGGCTGACCCTGCAGATGTGTATGTGAATGGTCTGCAGGAACTTACGATCATGTACGAGAACGATCTGGGCTGGATGTACGGTACGGATACCCCGGTTACTCTTGAGCTGACTAGTGGTTCACCGAAGAAGGCGTCCGGTAAGGGTACCCGTTACGACTGGCCGGCATACATGAACTACAGCGCCGATGCGAAGATTCACATTGAGGGCAAGTCTGACCAGCCCTTTAAGACCGCTTCTAGCCCGAATGGCAAGCTGGCGAAGGTTGCCGTGGAATACAAGGACGGTAAGTGGATTATGCTCACCGGCGATGAAGGCTCTTCTTCGTCGGCTTCCGCTTCTTCCTCTAGCTCTTCTTCTGTCTAGGCCCCACCATATCGGTTCCGGTCTAACGGTTTGAGGTAGGCTTCTCCCCCGCCCGCGGTAATGCACCGTGGGCGGGGTTTCTTTGTGCCGAAACTCTGCGAAAATTCTGCCGTAACTCTGCGGAACCCCAGGGTAGGAAACCCAGGGAACCCCCAGGGGAAAACCCAGCGGATGTTCGGGGTCGGAGGAGGGGCGCTCGGGTACGCTTAACGTATATACATTGACGTACTACATGTGGTCTTTACCTGCAGGTTGTGAGCTTCGTGCTGACGGCTTTGGGGGTGAAGGATCCAACGAAGGACTTCCGATGACTACTTTCTTCACTCGACGTACTGCCCTGGGTGTTGCCGTTGCTGGCGCGCTTTCTGCGTTGACTGCGTGCGCTAGCGATATTCGCCCGCTGGCCGACAGTACCGGCTCGGCTTCTCCGTCGGAGGCGGCGACCGCCTCCGAAACTGCTTCCGCCGCAGCGTCTGCGAGCGCTTCTCCTTCGGCGTCTGAAAGTGCTTCTGCTGCTTCGGGTCTTCGCTCTTCGGGCAGGAAGTATAAGGGCATCATCACTTTCGAGAATTATGTGGAGAACGGCAAATATGTTGCGGCGACCGCTACGCATCCGGCTGAGAACGTGCCGAAGCCTGCGCCTCCTGAGAACTTCAAGGAGCACAGCGTTGATGGTGCGTACGCTTTCTTGAGTTTCTGGCTGGCGAGCTTGAACCATTTGATGATTACGGGTGACCCGGGCCCGATTGAGCTTGCTTACTATGAGGGCTACGCCTTGGAGAAGTATCCTGGCACGTTGAAGCTGTATGCGTCGGGTGCTGGTTGGGTGTACGGTACGGAAACTCCGTATATTGTTGAGCTACTGACTGATGCTCCACGTGAGGTGCCAGGCAGCGACAATACTCGCTTTATTTGGGAAGGCTTTTCCTATATGGACCCCAAGATGATACGGCATTATAGGAATCAGCCTGAGAAGGCGACGAGTGCTGATGAGTCGAAGAAGAGGGTGGCGAGGTTCCGCCTGGAGTACAAGGACGGCAAGTGGGAGCTGTCTAGCGCCGCTTAGTTGCCGTCTGGCGGAGGGTTTTCCTCTCGTGGTGATTTCTCATGGTATAAGACCCCGCACCTGGTAAAACGCTGGGTGTGGGGTCTTAATTTTCTGAACACTTGAGGTGGTCGCGGGGGCTAGGTGGTGGCTCTCGGGTAACCTTAAAAATATATACATTGACGTACTGATAGGTCTGTACGGGGTGCGCATGCCCGCCACGGTGTGTGGCGTGATTTGCTCTGTATTGGCTCCAACGAAGGGCTTCCGATGACTACCTTCTTCACTCGACGTACTCTCCTGGGTGTGGGTGCGACCGGTATTCTTGCGGCGCTGACTGCTTGCGCTAGCGATATTCGCCCGCTGTCGCAGGGTTCCGGCGGTTCCTCTGGTTCGGCTTCTAATGCTGCTTCTGGCGCTACTTCTGGCGCGGCTTCCTCTTCTGTGAGCGCCTCGGCGTCACCTTCTCCTACCGATGATCACACGCCCGGCTCATACGTGGGCCCGATTAAGTTCAATAACTACGAGCGGAGCGGCACCTACATTCCGGCGAGTGCGGAGGCGCCGGCGCAGAACGTGCCGAAGCCTCTTATCCCGGAGAAGATGAAGGAGAACAGCCCCGAGGGTGCTTACGCTCTGATGGGTTATTGGCTTGCTTCCCAGAATTATCTGATTCTGACCGGCGATGTTGAGCCGCTGATGCAGGCGGATCCTGCGAAGGCCTTTTTGAAGAACTCTAAGACCATGATTAAGCTCTACGAGTCGGGTCTGGGTTGGATTTACGGTTCGGATCAGCCGTACAAGATTGAGATTGCGGAGAATGAGCTTCAGCCGGTTGCTAATAAGCAGGACCGTTATGAATGGCTTGTGACTGTTGCTTATGATCCTGCCGCTAAGTACCACATTGAGGGTGAGCCTGACGCGACTATCGTTGAGGAGGAAAAGACGATTCCTCGCACGACGAAGTTCATCATGGAGTACAAAGAGGGCATGTGGCGCATGCTCTTGGACAATAACAGTTAAATTCCTCTCCTTCTGATACTCACTACTTAAGGATTTCTGATGACGATTTTCCTTTCTCGGCGTGCAGCCCTACTAGCTGCCGGTGCGGGCGCTATTACGATGCTGAGTGCCTGCTCCAGCGATATTCGTCCGTTGGCTGATAGCTCCCCGTCTGCTTCTGGGGAGGCTTCCTCTTCAGCAAGTTCTAGCGCCTCTGCTAGCCCCTCCGCTTCTGCTAGCTCATCCTCTGCGGATGGTTCTTCTGAGAAGTCTTATCTGGGGCCGGTAAAGTTCGATAACTATGAGAAGAAGGGTGAGTACGTCCCCGCGGATGAGACGCACAAGGCGCAGAATGTGCCCAAGCCCCTCCCTCCGGCGAATATGCATGAGAAAACCA